>ERZ1740062.577-NODE-577-length-18673-cov-6.674401_pt1 | contig 18673 bp, 15 predicted proteins | sample MGYA00581741_ERZ1740062 | MGnify/ENA primary metagenome ERZ1740062 (study PRJEB43018, sample SAMN04849747) | marine metagenome | isolation source: floating plastic debris | place: Pacific Ocean | collected 2008-09-01 | study: EMG produced TPA metagenomics assembly...
GTCGGTATGATCAACTTGATCTCAAAACCAGGCACAAAGTGTAGGGACTGCTAGTCCTATTAGCGGACATTAGAACGGTGTGGATATTGCTTTAGCTCTCATCGCGGTTTGCATCATGAGATGCGACCACTATAGGTCCCGCGGCTAAGTTGTTCGTCAGAGTTTCACTTCTAAAAATAGTTATCTTGCGCGTCAGCATCGTAATCTTGAATATCTTCCCATCTGCCATAACGGACTTTCATAACCCATTCGGGGTCTTGAAGGAGCGCTCGCCCGACAGCGACGAGATCAAACTCACCTTTTTCCAGGCGCTGAATGACATCCGAAATGTCGCGCTTCTGTGATCCTTCTCCAGCATAAGATCCCAGAAAATCAGAATTCAATCCCACAGAACCAACCGATATAGTGGGCAGTCCGGACAGCTTTTTCACCCACCCCGCGAGATTGAGCCCGCTCTCACCGTCCACGTCCGGAAATTCTGCCTCCCATATCCGGCGCTGCGAACAATGGATGCAATCCACACCTGCATCCGCAAATACGGTCACCAATCGCTCAAGCTCGTCTGGATTGGATGATGGTTTGGCACTATAGTCCCCTTGTTTCCATTGAGAGATGCGCAGGATCAGCGGCAGGTCACCAATCGCGTTTCGGCAGAGACGGATGATCTCAGCCGCGAACTCGGCTCGAGCCTCTATTGATCCACCAAAACGATCCGAACGTTGATTGGTCTTCGCCCACAAGAATTGGTCGATGAGGTAAGCATGCGCACCGTGAAGCTCGACGCAGTCAAAGCCGAGACTTTTAGCTGCGCCGGCCGCTTTGGCAAAGGCCTGCGCCATGTCCAAGATCTCGTTCTCCGAGGGTGGATCTTGCACGGCTTTTCCGGAAACGGAGAGACCGGACGGACCATCTGACCGCGCGTCGGGATGCGGCCCTTGCCCAGGCTTGCGCACCATACCCATGTGCCAGATCTGTGGCGCAATCCTTCCACCCTCATGATGCACAGCGTTCGCGACGCGTTGCCATCCTGTCAGCGCATCGGGCGTATGGAAATTCGGGATGGAGGTGTCACCGGAAGCGGCGGGCCGGCCAATGGTCGTCCCTTCCGTAATGATCAATCCAACCTCGGCTGCCGCGCGGCGTTGATAGTAAGCGGCGTTTTCCTCGTTCGGGACGCCACCCGGAGAATGGGACCGGGTCATCGGTGCCATGACGATCCGGTTCTTGAGGGACATGCCTCTAAGCGAGAATGGTTCGAACAAAGGCGCGACAGTTTCTGCGGTCACAGTCATCGCGATGGACCTCCACTATTTGGATCTATGTTGCAGACAGGATTTCACGGGATGCCCCTCTGAACGAGGGTCTTGTCGCCCGTTTGAGCTCGGACTCTTTTGGACAGCGCTACTGGATCATTCTCACCAAAGCGCTTGTCCAAAAAGGTCCGGGAAAGTTCGGGGGCACCGACCCTTTTTACGCGGGTGTTTCTATTCAATTCTCATCTCCAGAAAAAACCGCCCGACAGACGGAATCAAAGGAGGATGATATGGAAACCATGGATATTGCGGGCGAGGTCGATCCAAAGTTTCGTGCCGTCTCAGAGGCCTTTGAACAGAATTTCAAAAACGGACTCGAAGTCGGCGCTTCGCTCTGTTTGTTTCAACATGGTGAGAAGAAAGTCGACATTTGGGGCGGTTACATGGACACGGCCAAGACGCGTCCTTGGGAGAAGGATACGCTGGTCAATGTCTGGTCGACCACGAAAGGGGTCATGGCGTTTTGCGTGGCGCGGCTCGCCGATCAAGGCAAAATCGGTCTCCACGAAAAAGTTTCGCACTACTGGCCGGAGTTTGGCGCGAACGGCAAAGAGAATATTACCGTGGCGCAGCTCTTTTCGCACCAGGCTGGACTGTGCGGACCAAGTCGGCCTGTGTCTCGTGAGGAGTTTGTTCAAACCGATCTCGTGGCGGATTTGCTCGCAGCAGATAAACCCGCCTGGGAGCCTGGTACGGCGTCTGGCTACCACGCACTGACAATTGGCCCGCTTGCCGATCGACTGTTCCAGAGAATTGTCGGTAAAACGCTCGGCGAATACTTCCGCGACGAGATTGCTGAACCGTTTGGTTTGGATCTTCATCTCGGATTGCCCGCTTCAGAGGATGGCCGGGTCGCTGAGCTTTCGCATGATGGAGGACCGCAAGGGGGCGGCCGCGAGACTTGGAACGAATATCAGCATCTCGTCTATGACAACACACCCGTGCACGTGCCGATTGCAATGCGCCGAGATTGGCGCGCGCAGGGTACGCCATCGGCAGGCGCTCAAGCGAATGCAAGGTCGGTTGCCACGCTCTATGGCGCGCTTGCATCAGACCGGAAAATGAACGGAACCGAGATTATCAGCGCGGCAGGACTGAAAGCTGGAACCACAATCCAGATCGAAGGCGAAGACCTGGTCATCCGGTTCCCGCTTGCCTGGGCGATTGGCTTTGCCATCAACACATCCCAAATGCTGCTCGGCCCTACCGCTGAAACTTTCGGTCATAGCGGATGGGGAGGCTCATTTGGCTTTGCCGACCCGGTCACGGGCATCGGCGTGGGGTACACGATGAACTATATGACCGAGCCAGGTCTTGAGCCGGATCCAAGGATCGTCGCCCTTTATACGGCCATTTATGAGAGCCTCGCCTAGTTGCGCTCACCACAATCGCAACCATTTATTTGGGAAGGTCCAGACTTGTCCGAGATCAAGCCTCTAACACTCACCGCCGACGCATCTGCTGTAGCGGATCTGAACGATCGCCTCCGCAAAACGCGTTGGCCGGAACAAGAAACCGTTGAAGATTGGAGCCAAGGTGTACCCTTAGCCTACACCCAGCAACTCGCCGACTATTGGCGCACCGAATATGATTGGCAGGACCGCTTAGCGAAGCTTGCAGCGTTCGAGCATTTCACAACCGAAATTGATGGGCTCGATATCCATTTCATGCACAAGCAGAGCGCGGTGCCGGGGGCTCGGCCACTCATTCTTACACATGGCTGGCCTGGGTCGATATTTGAATTTCTCGAGGTCATAGACCTGCTGACAGATCCCGTGACCCACGGAGGCCGCGCGGAAGACGCCTTCCATGTGGTCTGTCCTTCATTGCCGGGGTTCGGCTTCTCGGGAAAACCATCCGAGACGGGTTGGGGCGTTATGAAAATCGCTGCGGCCTGGAATACCTTGATGGAGCGCCTCGGATATGAGCGTTATTTCGCTCAAGGCGGCGATTGGGGGTCCGTTGTAACCGCTGCGATGGGCTATCAAAATCTTGGGCGGTGTGCAGGTCTTCATTTGAATATGCTCGTCGCTATGCCGCCGCCGGAGTTCTTCGCGAACCCCTCACCCGAAGATCAGCAAGCTTTGGTTGCCGCGCAGTATCACCAAGATCAAGGCATGGCCTATGCGAACCAGCAGCGCACGCGGCCTCAAACGATGGCATATGGCTTGGTCGACTCCCCCGTCGCGCAACTCAGCTGGATCGTAGAAAAATTTTGGGCCTGGACCGACAATGATGGGCATCCCGAAAGCGCCATTGGCCGCGATGAGATGCTCGACACAGTAACGCTCTATTGGATGACCGGGAGCGGGTCATCTTCAGCGAAACTCTATTGGGAGAGCTTTGGAAACTCCTTTGAAGGCGCAGACTTATCGATTAAGATCCCGGTAGGATATTCCAAGTTTCCAAAAGAGATCGTTCCCGCGCCAAAGTCATGGGCAGAACCCTTTTTTGAGAATCTGGTCTATTATGGTGAGCCCGATAAAGGTGGCCACTTTGCTGCGCTTGAACAGCCCAAATTGTTCGCTCAAGAGGTGCGCGCCTGTTTCAGCCAAATGTCTCTTTAGCCGTTGATAATCGCTGATTCATAGCCTTTGAACAGCGGTGTTTCGCGGCCGATGAACTTGCGTTGATCCTCAACCACGCTCTGCACGGCTACACGACCAGAATCAGATTTGCCAAGCGCGCGAAAGTGATCCTCGCTTTCATACCAGACTTCGGCAATGCCATCATAGCGCTGACGAGTCGAACCCCCAGTTGAGGAACTTGTTCGATGAATTTGGATGTATTTCACGATACCCAGTTCGCGCGCATTTTTCTGAATGAGTTTGGCATGAACCTCTGACCAATGGGTCATGAAGTCTTCGAAGGTCATGTCGCCTCGGCGATTGATTCCGGTAAGCGTTTTGAACCATTGGCCGTCAGGCATTTTCTGTTTCTTTGGTGTAAACGAACTCAGAGGTCGAAAAGTCCAGTGTCGGGAGCACGTCCTTTTCTGTCCAATAATCTTGGCTGAGTTGCCATTCTGGCTTGTCTCCGCATTTCGGCAACTCGCTCAAATGACGCTGTAAAAGTCCAGGGTTGAAGATCTTTGGATCGATCAAAGGCCCAAGCTCCATATTTTCATCTTCAGGCCGCAGCGCCACTTCGACTTTCGACGCACCGGTTTTGTCCATGTGATTCAAAAGACCGGTGACCACGTCCACGACCAGATCCACTTTTAGCGTGTAGCTTGCAGCGCGCAGATAACTGATAAACATGGCGGCCATATTCGGAACGCCCGTATACATAAAGCCGCGATATGTCACGACATCTGAAAAATCGACGACCTCGCCATCCACCGTCATCTCTATGTCGCCCATGACATTCATGCTGAATCCGGTTGCCGTAATCACGATATCGGCGTCCAGGTGGCGCCCCGATTGTAGATGAATGCCACCTTCGTCAAAACGGTCGATGTGATCCGTTACGATCTCCGCTTCACCATCTCGAATGGCCTTTAACAGGTCTCCGTCAGGCACGACCGCGATGCGCTGATGCCATGGACGATATCTGGGCGTGAAATGCTCATCAATCTGCTCTTGCGTTAGATATTCGCGTAACGGTGCGAGCAAATCCTCTGTCGCTTGATCGGGATGAGTGAGAGTCTTTTGGAGGAAACGCCCCTGATCATAGACATATTTTCGGCGGACGATTTCGTGGATCGTCTGCTCGTCAATTTCGATTTCTCGTAACATGTTTGCCAACCGATTGCGGTTCTCCGCCGGAACGAAGTAGGTCGGCGATCGCTGCAACATTGTAAGTGATTCACATTTACCGGCGAGAGCTGGAACCAAGGTTGCAGCCGTCGCGCCTGAGCCGATAACGACGACTTTCTTTCCTTCGGTCTCAAGATCGTCGGGCCAAGTCTGTGGATGGACGAATTCGCCTTCAAATTTCCCGGCGTCTGGCCAATTTGGCTGGTAGCCTTTCGCATGCCGATAATAACCGGGGCACATCCAAAGGAAGCTCCCGGTAAAGGTCTGCACGTGCGTCCCCGTATCCACCCGTAACGTCCAAAGTTTGAGCTGACTGTCCCACTCCGCCGACTGGACGCGATGCCCATATCGGAAGTTCTTTCCGAGATCGTTCTCCTCGATCACTTCGCCGAGATAACGAAGTATGGCCGCTCGAGAGGCAATGGGTTTTCCGGTCCAAGGCTTAAACTTGTAACCAAATGTATAGAGGTCGCTGTCCGATCGAATTCCTGGATAGGTATGACAGTGCCAAGTGCCACCAAAACTCTCCATGGCATCGAGGACGACGTATGATTTGCCAGGGCACTGTTGCTGCATGCCCCGCGCGGCGCCAATACCGGCAATCCCGGCGCCGATAATCAAAACATCGAAGTGTTCGGTTTCAGACGCCGCATCCAAGGGTTTGGTCTCTGACATATCGGTATCCTCGCGCGTCATGGCGATGTTTATCGCATCGCTCTCAATCTAGTTTCAGATACTCATAGGACGGACGACGGAACTAGGGTCGAGAAGACCGATCGAAACCGGACACTTTTGGACAGTCACTTCATGGGTCCAGTTTTCGCAATTCTCGTTTCTGTCCCGATGTTCCATAGATCATTCCGGAAAACTGTTTCGCCTTTTCAGAGTCACCATGCAGTGGATGCACGTTGAGCAATCCGTTGGAAAGGTAGCCGCCATCTATGACATGGGCTTCCCCCGTAACGAATGCGCTGTCATCGCTCGCGAGATAAAGCACACCATTAGCCACATGCTCCGGTTCGCCGCGATCAGGCCAGGGCTGGATCGTTTCCGCGACCGCCTTCGCCACTTCTTCGCGGCCCTGATGCATGAGCGGCGTAAAGATGATGCCCGGACACACACAGTTTACGCGGATGCGATGCTCAGCAAGCTCTAATGCACAATTTCGCGTGAGACTCACCACAGCAGCTTTTGCGGCAGCATAAGCTGTCGGGATGACGCCGCTGGCAAGTCCCGCAATTGAAGACGTGTTGATAATCGACCCGCCGCCACGTTCCTTCATATGGCGCGCGGCATGTTTGACCCCAAGAAAGACGCCTCTCGTCATCACGGCAAAGGTCTTGTCCCAGTGGTCGACATCGACTTCGGTAATCGGACCGATTGCGCCGGCAATCCCTGCATTGTTAAACGCGATGTCCAGTCCGCCAAAATGCATTTTGGCATCCGCCATCAAGGTCTCGACGTCCGCTTCGTTCGAAACATCCACCCGGCGAAAGACATATTCGCCGTCATATCCTTGAGACTTGAGATGAGCATTCGCATTCGCCGTGACCTCCTCGTTCAAATCACCAATCACGACTTTGGCACCCTGGGACATAAACTTCTCTGCTGTGGCCAGGCCTATGCCGCTGGCCCCGCCGGTGATTACGGCAACCTTATCTTTTAAGCGTTCTGCGCTCATCTTTTCCTCCGGTTTCGCAGGCTTGTGCCGCTTTTTGATTACATGCGCCGACCGTCCGAGACCGACCAGCCGCCATCGACGGGCATCGCTATACCGGTCACGAACGACGCGTCGTCGCTCAACAAGAAGGAGATCGCAGCCGCTTGCTCTTCCGGCGTTCCAAAGCGATCCATCACAGTGCGCGATCGTACAAGGTGTTGCGCCCGGCGGACGCCTTCTTCATCCAGATAATTCCGCATCTGTTCAAAGATCGCAGTTTCAACCGGTCCGGGGCAAAGTGCATTCACCCGAATGTTTGCTGGCGCATAGTCCATAGAGGCATGCTGTGTGAGACTAATGACGGCCGCTTTCGTCATGCCATAGGGCGAGTGGTGCCGGTTCGGGCGGATCCCAGCCATGGAAGAGACATTCACGATCGCGCCACCACGTCCCGCCATCGCGCCATAAGCGAGTTTCATCCCATACCAAACCGCGCGAAGATTGATGTCGATAATGGTGTGAAACTCATCGATCTCGACCTCATCGAAACGTTTCATATATCCGCCGATACCGGCATTATTGACCAAGCCGTCGAGCCTCCCAAAGCGCGCGTTTGCCAGCTCGAATGCCTGATCCAGTGTGGCGAGATCGGCAACACTTCCGCAAACGGTTTCACAGCGGCCGCCAAACTCTTCAGCTTCGGTTTTCAGGGTCTCTAGGTGTTCTGTGGATAGATCGAGCGTGACCAAGTTCGCGCCTTCACCCGCTAAGCGGATGGCTGCCGCACGACCAATTCCTTGTCCAGCACCGGTGATGAGAACGCACTTATCCTTGTGCCGAATACCATCGAAAGCCATGCGCGAAATCCTCCAGATTATTATTCTGGAAAGAACATAGAGGACAGTTGCTTTGAGGATGGAGGTCCTATCGCCTAAATTTGAGGGGGACTTTTTTTCCCAAAAACGACGGAATATTTAGTTGCGCCAAGCCACTACGATTGTGACACTCGCACAAATACGCTAGACTGATCGTGCCGAAAGAGACTTGGGAAAGAGTCCAAACCGGCGGAGGAAACGAGGATAAGCGGAGCGATGGACCCCATTCGCCAAACTCAAATCGGCATGCCACTGCAAGACATCTTCACCTGGCTTGGGGTGGATGGATCGTTAGACGAAAAAACAAAAAAGCTGCTCAGGACCTATGACATAAATCCAGGATCGTATGATCCAAAACAGATCGTGCCGGGAGATGACTGCTGGCGCTTGTTCACAGAACACGCTGCCCTTGTCGATGATGAACTGCACAACGCTTTGGATGATCGCTTAAGAGCTGGCGGTACCAATCTGATTGTATCTCGAATGCTGCATTGCGATACGATGTACGAGGCCATAAGCGCTTATTCTGATGCGTGGAAGATTGTTAGTTCTGACATGCGAATCTCCGTTGCGCGGCGCGCATCAGGTTTATCCGTTCGATGGAGCGTGACGGGCCCCAGAACAGAGCTCCAATCGATCTTGCTGGAATGCACGGCGGCGACATTCTATGGGATATTTTGTTGGATGGCAGATGACCGACTGAAAGTCCTGCGCACCGTCTCCACGAATGAGCGCGAAAACTCTGCCTCAACGCTCTTGGAGCTCATGGGCGCACCTGTCATTCACAGAGGCGATGATGTCGAAATCGTTTTTGCCCCGGAAGTTGAGTATGCGCCTATTGTGAACCCTGCCATTGAAGAATGGCGAGATGGCGTCCACTCCGTGCTGACGGGCCTGGTGGAACAACGTCGGGCCCAAACCACCGGAGGCGTTCTAGCAGAACGGGTAAAAACCCTTTTGCAAGCGGGTCATGATCAAACTGCAATCGCTGACGCGTTCAAAATGTCGACTAAAACGCTCGCTCGCAGATTGAGTCTAGAGGGATGCTCGTTCCGAGATCTCGCAAACGAAGTAAAGTGCGCACGCGCGACGAGTCTGATCCATGCCGGGCTCACTGTCGAGTCAATTAGCGAACAACTCGGTTATGAAGACACGCGTAGTTTTAGGCGGGCATTTCGGCGCTGGATGGGCGCGAGCCCATCGCAATATCGCGCTAGTCTGTTTTCGTAAGCTTTCTCTCGTCACTTGAGGCTTGTGTCCAAAAAGGTCCGGTTCGGTTCGGGTGAGCTGACCCTTTTTTGCTAGCAATTTCTATTGAAACCTACCTCCAACAAAAAAACCGTCGAGGCGAAATGCGCTCGTTGGAGATATCGTTGGAGGAAGCATGTCAAACCCTATTAAGTCGTCTCGTCGTAACGCCATCCGTTTGAGTGCTGCGTCTGCAATTGCGCTGGCGTTCTCCACATCGCCAACGCTGGCTCAGGAGGATACCGAGGCGGACTCTGCTGAAGAAACATCCGTTCTTCCGCGCGTTCTAGTGACAGCCCAAAAGCGTGTCGAAGACTCAAACTCCGTGCCCATGTCGATTAGCGTTGCGACGGCAGATCAACTTGCAGCCGCAGGCATCACTCAGCCAAAAGACTTGGTCAAGTTGTCACCATCCTTCAATTATTCAGACTCGATCCTGGGGACCCCGATTTACACGTTGCGAGGCGTAGGATTTGCCGACATCAGCCTTGGCGGTCGTCCGACAGTCAGCGTCTATGTGGATGAAGCTCCGATTCCCTTCGCCATCGAGACGCGCGGCGCACAAATCGATCTAGAAAGAGTTGAAATTCTAAAGGGCCCGCAAGGAACGCTGTTCGGACAGAACGCAACGGGTGGTGCGATCAACTATATCGCTGCAAAACCGACGGATGAGTTTCAAGCTGGAGCGAATTTCAGCCTTGGAAACTTTAGCGCGGTGGACGTTGGAGGCTATATTAGTGGACCCCTTACGGACACGCTATCAGCGCGACTCGCTGTCGAAACAAGTCAAATGGATGACTGGCAAGAAAGCTACACTATCGATGCGACGAACGGTTCGATTGATTTCATCAACGCTCGGCTAAGCTTGGCGTGGGAACCGAGCTCCTCTTTCTCCTCACTTCTCACGATTGGCGGATTTCAAGATCAATCAGACACGACAGCAGGACAAGCGATCGAAATTCGCCCCAACATACCCGCTGCGGCGCCCCTCCTCCCACAATTGACGTCCTTTCCCGTGGCCCCGGAGAGCGCCACTGCCGCGAACTTCACACCCGGTGAAGACTACGCCAAAGACAATGAGTTTGCCTACGCCAATCTGCGTGTGGACTATGAATTCGCGAATGGGCTCACCCTCACCTCGCTCACTTCGAACAGCGAATATGATGAAGATCGTCTTGTCGACACTGATGGCACAACACTGCGCAATTTGGATGTTGCAACAGTCGGCAGCATTACCTCGTTTTCGCAAGAGTTCCGCCTGAGCTCAACCATTGGCGATCGCGGCAATTGGATTGTCGGTGCAAACTATGCTCGGGACAAAGTCCTCGAGACTGAGGTGTTGCGGAACCCAGAGAGCACCGTCACATTTTCATTCGTTCCGCTCGGCGGACCACTCCTCACCACAACGCGTGACATCAACAATCAGCGCGCCACAACAACCGCGATCTTTGCCAACGCGGATTACGATATTACCGATAGTGTAAGCATTTACGGTGGCATCCGGTATACGGAAGCCGATATCGAGCATGTAGGATGTAGCGCGGATGTCGGTGACGGCAGCTCTGCTGCAGGCTTCAGTATTCTGTGGACTGTCTTCCGCGCCGGCGGCGGATTGGCACCAAATCCTCTGATTGGGCCAGGAGGATGCACAACCGCCGATGCGACCTTCACGCCCATCATCGTTGAAGATGAATTGAATGAAGATAACGTCTCATGGCGCCTAGGGTTCGATTGGACACCGAAGCCGAACGTATTGCTCTACGCCAATGTCAGCGAAGGTTACAAGGCCGGCAGTTTCCCGACTCTGGCGGCAAGCTTAGCGACCCAGTTAGAGCCAGCTACCCAAGAGTCATTGCTGGCTTATGAGGTCGGTTTCAAGTCGACGCTTTTGAACGAAACGATGCAGCTCAATGGCGCGCTCTTTCAATATGATTATTCTGACAAGCAAGTTTTGGGTCAGGTGGCTGACCCGGTCTTCGGAACCCTGCTCAGACTGATCAACATTCCTGATTCAGAGCTTACGGGATTTGAACTGGATGCGCTCTGGGTTCCCATGGATGGACTGACGTTAAAAGGAGGTGTCTCCTATATCGACTCTGAAATTGGTGATGGCTTTACGGGATTTGGACCGTTTGGGGCGCCGACTGACTTTAGCGGCGAGCCCTTCCCGCAAACACCGGAGTGGCACTTTGTCGGTGATGCGAATTATGAATGGGACGTTTCGGATAATCTGACCGGCTTTGTCGGAGGAGGTCTGACTTATCAGTCTGATACCAATAACTCGCTCGGTGAAGAACCTATCCTGGAGATCAACGAACGAACGCTCATCGATTTACGGGCGGGTATCGCGGCAAGTGACGATCGTTGGCGGTTGTCCATTTGTGGCCGCAACGTCACCGATGAATACTATTGGACCGCCGCGCAACCGAACTTGGACACGACCGTTCGCTACGCCGCTTTACCCGCGACATACGGGATCGAACTCGACATCAAATTCGATTGAGGTTGAACCCGCGAGAACGAATGCAGCCAAAGTTCAAATCCTAAGGAGCCGAGTGTGCAAACGATGGAAATTTCGGGTCGCGCGGACTCAAGCTTCCAGCGCATTGCCGATGCTTTCGAACAGAACTTTGCAGAGGGTTACGAGCTTGGTGCAGCATTCTGCTTGTTCAAAAACGGCGAGAAGAAAGTCGATATTTGGGGCGGCCATATGGACGCCGCAAAAACCCGCCCATGGGAAAAAGACACTCTCGTAAATGTGTGGTCGACGACGAAAGGCATTCTCGCCTTTTGTGTTGCTAGACTGGCTGATCAGGGTCATCTCGACCTTGATCAAAACGTCGCCCACTATTGGCCTGCCTTCGGGTCCAACGGCAAGCGAGATATCACGGTCGCGCAGCTCTTCTCGCACCAAGCAGGCCTGTGCGGAACCAGCCGGAAGATCACGCCCGAAGAGTGCGTGAATACAGATTTTCTAGCCTCCTTTCTCGCCTCAGAGCGCCCGCAATGGGAACCTGGGACACGCTCGGGTTATCATGCCTTCACGCTTGGACCTCTGGCCGACGGCTTGTTCCAAAAAGTGATCGGAAAAACGGTTGGCGCCTATTTCGCTGAGGAAATTGCAAAGCCGCACGAGCTTGATTTCCACATGGGGTTGCCAGCGTCAGAAGATGACCGGATCGCGGAGCTGACGCATGATGGCGGATTGCAAACGGGCGGTCCTGATAACTGGAACGAATTCCAGGCGCGCGCTCACGGGAATACACCGACGGGAGTCGAGATCGCCATGACGCGAGAGTGGCGCGCGCAAGGCACGCCATCAGCGGGCGGTCAGGGGAATGCCAGAAGTGTAGCAACCCTTTACAGCGCGCTCGCGACCGACCGCTGTCTAAATGGAACTGAAATCATCAGCCAGGCGGGCTTAGACGCCGTAACCCAAATTCAGATCGAGAATAAGGATCTGGTCATTGGCCTCCCCGTGTCGTGGGGTGTGGGATACGTGATCAATACTTCGAAACTTGTATTTGGCCCAAATCCAGAAGCTTTTGGTCATAGCGGCTGGGGCGGATCTTTTGGGTTTGCTGATCCCATCACGGGCATTGCCGCCGCCTATACCATGAACCGAATGATTGAGCCGCAAGGCGCTCCGGACCCCCGCGTCGTATCACTCATCAAAGCCATTTCAGCGAGCATGGCATGACGCGCGCGTGCTCCGCCCATCGACCAAGTCAGAAACTAATCAAGCGAGAAGGAAAACTCAAATGGATATAGAACATCTCGCTGAAGTTGGGTTGATGTCGAAACACTTCGCAGAAGAAAAGCCAGATCGAGTTGCTGTAAGAGATGCGTCCAGTTCACGGACGTTTTTGGAGCTTCATCAAAATGCAAACCGCTTGGCACACGCTCTATACGCGAATGGCTTGAAGCCAGGCGACGCAATCGCAATCCTGACAAGCAATCGCTGCGAGTTTGTAGAGGTGGTTCTGGCGAGTCTTCGTTCCGGACTGCGTTTAACGCCTGTAAATTGGCACCTCTCCAAGGACGAAGCAGACTACATTATCGCGGATTGCGAAGCGAAGGCTGTGTTTATTGAAGCCAGATTTCTAGATCAGGACTGGGCGCCCTCGGTCCGCGACGGTGGGATGTGCATATCGATAGGTCCAACTGACAACGACGCGCTGGACTATCATTCCTGGATCACTGAACACTCTTCTGAAGAGCTGGACTTTCCGGTGCATGGGACGTTCCTAATGTATACGTCAGGAACAACCGGGAAGCCAAAAGGTGTTCTGCGTCGACGGCCAGATGCCATGCAACCGCAATGGGGCGATACGTTTGCGGACTATGCCCATGAGTCCGATGTGCAATTATGCTGCGGCCCTGTGTACCACGCGGCCCCATTATACTTTGATGTTCGCTGGCCGCTCGTGTCGGGTGTTGAAATTATCATGCTCGATAAATGGGACTCGGAAGCCGTTTTGAAGCTGATTGAGACCCAGCGCGTGACCCACTTGCACATGGTGCCGATCATGTTTCAGCGTCTGCTCTCAGTTCCAGAACATATCCGAAGCGGTTATGATGTCAGCAGCCTAAAGCGAGTCATTCATGGTGCTGCCCCCTGTCCGCGCGACACCAAACGGCAGATGATTGATTGGCTCGGGCCGGTGCTCTTCGAATATTATTCGGGGTCCGAGGGGGGCGCGGGGATCGTCATTTCTTCTGAAGAATGGTTGGCAAAACCTGGCAGCGTTGGGCGAATAGAAGATCCAAATATCTTGAAAATCGTCGACGAGAATGGGGACCGCGTCGGCCCAAACCAAGACGGGGAGATCCTTCACAAGGTGGATGATCAAAACCCCTTCGAGTATTTCAAAGCGCCAGAGAAAACGGCTACGCAGCACAAGGGGGGATACTTCACCTTGGGCGACATAGGTCGGATCGATGAAGACGGATATCTCTTCTTAACCGGACGCACTGCTGAGTGCATCATCTCTGGTGGGGTGAACATTTATCCGAGTGAGATCGATCATGTGCTGATTGGACACCCGGACGTCGCAGACGTTTGCACGATCGGCATACCAAACAAAGAATGGGGAGAAGAAGTAAGAGCGGTAATCCAACTCCAGCAAGGTGTATCTCCCTCAAATGACCTCAAGCAATCCATCTTGGTATACGCCACGAATAACCTCTCAAAATTCAAGTGCCCAAGATCGATAGACTTCGTCGACACCCTTCCAAGACTTCCCAGCGGAAAAATTCCCCGCGAAAAAGTTCGGGCGCGGTACTGGGAAAATGTCGACAGTAAGATTTAGGCTCACGGATGGCCTGAATATCGAAGCGCAAGTTCGTGTCCGAAAAGGTCCGGGAAAATTTGGGGGTGCTGACCCTTTAGCGCATGGGCCTTTTATTCGAAGCTCAAGTTAGCACGCGTCGCGCATCGCAGCCGGCCCGCAAAACAGTGGAGGAAGCACAGCATGGATACTTTGGAAATTTCAGGCGACGTGGACACGAAATTTCAGCCGGTTGCAGACGCATTTGAAAAGAATTTCAAAGATGGTTTTGAAATCGGCGCGTCGTTCTGCTTGTTCCAAAACGGCGAGAAAAAAGTCGATATTTGGAGCGGCCACATGGACGTGGCGAAAACGCGGCCTTGGGAAAAAGACACTCTCGTCAACGTTTGGTCTACGACCAAAGGGATCATGGCGTTTTGTGTTGCCAGATTAGCGGATCAAGGTCGGCTCGATTTGAATCAAAAAGTCTCGCACTACTGGCCGGAGTTTGGAACAAACGGCAAAGAAGATATCTCGGTCGCACAACTCTTCTCGCACCAAGCGGGCCTGTGCGGCATGAGCCGCAAAGTGTCTCATGACGAGTTCGTCAACACAGACCTTATGGCTAAATTATTGGCGGCAGAAAAGCCAGCTTGGACGCCCGGCACACGTTCCGGCTATCACGCTATCACAATTGGACCCTTGGCTGACGGTCTGTTCAAAAGAGTGATTGGGAAGACCCTAGGTGAGTATTTCCGCGAGGAAATCGCTACACCATTTGGGCTGGATTTACACCTCGGCTTGCCAGCGTCCGAAGACAATCGCGTCGCTGAACTGGCGCACAATGGCGGTTCCCAAGCAGGCGGGCCTGAGCTTTGGAATGAGTACCAATACCTCGTCTATGAAAACACACCAGTTGAAATGCCTATCGCTATGCGGCGAGACTGGCGCGCACAAGGCACGCCGTCAGCCGGCGCACAAGCCAATGCGAGATCTGTCGCCACACTCTACAGCGCGCTCGCGACAGACCGACGTTTAAGCGGCAACGAGATCATTAGCGAGGCGGGTTTAGCTGCCGGCACCACTATCCAAATCGAGAATGAAGACCTGGTGCTACGGTTCCCAATCTCGTGGGCGGTTGGCTTTGGCATCAACACGTCGCAAGCCTTGTTCGGTCCGAATGCAACCGCGTTCGGACATAGCGGCTGGGGAGGCTCATTTGGGTTTGCTGATCCTGCCACGGGAATCGGAGCTGCCTATACGATGAATTATATGATTGATCAGATGGATGCGCCGGATCCTCGGGTCGTCTCGCTCTTGACCGCGATCTATACGTCTTTGGCGTAATCGCTCAATCGACGAGCGCGCAAACTTCGATGCAGACCGTGTGGCTTGCGAACGTATGCTTAAGTGACCCAACCACCAGCAAAAGGAATAACTTGCCCAGACATGAAATCGCTGCGATTTGAGGCAAGATAAAGCACGAGCTCTGCTTGCTCCCATCCCTCCCCGAGGCGCATTGCTGGAACATCTCGCTCCACTCTTCGCCTGTTGCGTTCAGACTCCATGAAATTTTCGGGATAGCCGCCCAACACCCAGTTTTGCCCGACTGCATTGATTTGAACATTGTTGCGCGCCGATTCCTGCCCGGCTGCTTTAACATAGGCATTCTGTGCACCGCGAGCGGCGCAATAGGTGCTCAGTTGATCGATGGGGCGAAGCGCGATCGCGCTCGAAACGACAACGATTTTTCCCCGCTTGCGCTCAATCATTTGCGGCAACACCGCTCTGGAGAAACGCATCATTGGATGCACGAGCTCGTCGAACATGCGACGCCAGCTATTCTCTTCTGTTGCGTCGATCATTGAAGCCGCGATATCGGATGGCCTCAAATTGACCACTAGTACGTCTACGTGTCCAACCGCTGACACAATACGCTCAGGCAGGTACGGGTCCAAGGTGTAGTCCTGTTCATCGCCAAAAACTTCTGCGCCATTTTCTTCGAAGCACTTGGATATTGCAGGCCCCATCAATTTGTGAGCTTGCGTAACAAGAACGCGCTGTCCCTCCAAAGAGTGATCGGAGTGTTTCATGTCGTGGTCCCTCACGGGCCGGAGTCAGACGCGGCGGGGCTGTGTGAAGTTTGCGCCATTTCGCCCGAATTCAATGTTCATTTTGAGCCGCCCATTTCAGCTTTTTAGACCATGGTCCAAACGACTAGGAGGGGCGAAAACCTCGAAATCCACCGGACTAATGGCGACTTTTCCCGACCGCTAATCTCGTGGATAAATCATCCTGGAAACACAGGCATTTCCGCAAATCCGCAAGTTGATTGCTCTTGGTATGATGTCGTTTTCGCTTTTTCACTGCTTGCAGATGGATGGAAGTCATCGTTTCCCAAGAAGAGCAGCAAATAAAGGACTTTGCTGCTTGTCCTAAAAGCAGATATAAGCATGAACCTGACTCACGTCCGCTTTGGGTCACTCAGTGGTCAGCGATTGCGGATATTTCTTCGGCTAAAAAATCAAACACCGTTCGAATGCTTTTGTTTTCTCTAAGCTGCGCGTGCGACGTCAGCCAGATGGGAAGTGCAATAGTCGGAAGGTTCTCTCCCACGCGTCGCACACAAGGTTCGCGAACACCGAATTCAATGTGAGTGAACCCAATTCCGTATCCGGTGAGTACCATTTGCCAAGCAACGTTTGGATCGTCACACCTGAGTTTGAAAAACGAAGAGTTCGTTTCTAATCCCAATTCACTCAAGACTTGCCGAGAATAATCGCGTTTCAAAGTACCGATCACTACGTGGTCTTTGAGTTCGCTTAAGTCTCTCGGGGTTCCAAAGCGTTGCAGATATTCTGTGGATGCGAACGCTCCCATTTCAACATAACCAACCTTTCGAGCTATTAGGTCAGGCTGAGTTGGTTGAAACATTCGCACGGCAATATCTGCCTCGCGGAGCAAGAGATTTCCAGAATCATCACTCGCAATAAGTTCGATTTCCAAATCGGGTTCCTGATCGCGCAATTTGGTCAGGATTGAAGGTAGGAATTGCGATGAGAACGCCATGCTCGCGGTAATGCAGACCGAACCCGAAATCCGATCGGATCGCCCGCTCGCGGCAAGCTTAAAGTCATTCGCTGCCCGGGACATTGCATCGGCGTGGGAGAGCAAATCCAATCCGGCCTCGGTTAATTCCAAGCCAGATGATGTTCGATCAAACAGTCTCAAGTCCAGCTCTGACTCTAAGCTCCTTAAATGCCGACCAAGCGTTGGCTGACTGCTTCCCAACGCTGCCGCTGCAGCCGACAGCGATTTGTGCCGTGCGATAGCGAGGAAGGACTGAATGTGAGGCCATTGAACGTATTCCATTCAAAAATGTTTCACGGGTGTTCAAAATTGTCGAGTATGCAATCAATTTTGAATGAGTAAATTTTTGAGGTGTGATCCGTCAGGGAGCAAGACATGTCGTATCGTCGCGTCCGGATATCCACGTTTGGTGGCCCGGAAGTTCTGGAAGTCGTGGAAGAAGATGAACCACCAAAGCCAGGTCCGGGCGAAGTTCGTGTTCGCGTGCTCGCCGCCGGAGCTTCATTCACAGATACGTTGATCAGAGCTGGCAAGTATCCTGATCTTACAGAAAAACCGCCGCTGACGCCCGGTTATGACTTAGTCGGGGTCGTCGACTTGATTGGCGAACGTGTAGATCATCTATCCGTCGGAGACAGGGTCGCTGATTTAACCGTAACTGGAGCTTACTCGGAGTATGTCTGTCTCCCTGCGAACGGACTTGTTGCCATACCTCCTCAAGTTGATCCGGCCGAGGCGGTAAGTCTAATCCTTTCGGGCATGACAGCCTATCAGATGCTTAAGCGAAAAGCTGACCTAAAAACCGGGGATAAGATTCTAATTCATGGTGCTGGAGGTGCGGTTGGTGTGCCTTTGATGCAGATTGGTCAGCTCATGGGATTAGAGATGTTTGCGACGGCCTCTCCATCCAAACGTGAGGTCATAGAAAAGTATGGCGCAACGCCGATAGATTATCGCTCCGAAGACTTTGTTCAAAGCGTGAGAGAACTGACTGGTGACGGCGTGGATGCGGTGTTCGATGGTATCGACATTGCAAATTTTAATCGCTCCTTCCGTACGCTTCGGAAAGAGGGCAAGCTGGTAATCTATGGGGCCGTATCCATGAATATGAATTCTTGGTTGGCGCGATTTGGAGCGTTGGGCGGATTGATCCAACTGTTCGTGAAGAGCTGGTTGTCGCCAACAAGATCGATCGATGGATACTCCATTGCATCACGTCGCAAAAAGAACCCCGAAGAATTCAAAGAGGACTTGGCCGCCCTTTTTGAGCTCCTGGCCCGAGGGAAGCTCAAACCCGAAGTGGATCGGGTCATGGAATTGGAAGATGTAAGGGAGGCACACGAGCTTATAGAACGCGCCGCAGTGCGCGGAAGAATCGTGTTGAAGGTCGCAGAATACTAATGACCGCTTTTGCTCGCAGAACGGACCAGCGTCTTAGTTGGGGCGAGTTTAGGACGCT
>ERZ1740062.578-NODE-578-length-18661-cov-10.450769_pt1 | contig 18661 bp, 15 predicted proteins | sample MGYA00581741_ERZ1740062 | MGnify/ENA primary metagenome ERZ1740062 (study PRJEB43018, sample SAMN04849747) | marine metagenome | isolation source: floating plastic debris | place: Pacific Ocean | collected 2008-09-01 | study: EMG produced TPA metagenomics...
GAATAAGTAAAGTATGGTTGCCCTCCCTAGGTCAGGTATTTGCCTGCATGTTTTTTTTACAAGTTTATCAAATGACGACAGCACCTGGTATTACCATTAGTTGGGCGAGTTAAACCTAATGATTCAAAGTGTCATACAAAACTTAATCCCTGAAAACAAATCCATGATATGCCACCTGACTCTATGTTGGTGGGCCAAACAGACAGTCATGAGAAACTTTTTATATACATGTTATATCTAGTTAATTTACCTGCAACTCTTCAGTTTCAGCAGCCTCGTTCTGGACTCTGTTCTGTATATTGGAGTAAAAGGAGGAATCTACAGGTTTCTTCTCCGAGACAGGCACCCTGGAGATCACTGAGCCAGGAGCGACAGCAGCTGACTGTTTACTAGTAAAGTTAGAAGCAGGAGCGTAGTGTTTAGACGGAGAGGCACCAGGTTTCTTTTTCGGTGAAGTGGATGGTTTAGCTATATGACTTTGCGTCATCTCCATAGCCGAGTTAGGTCTCTGTGAAGACATATACTTCCGAGGCGATGTGGGTGTTCCTACAGTAGGTTTGCTAATTCTAGAATTAGTCATCGGGCTTTTCTGCTTCAGAGCTGCCGCGTTTGGTGCTTGCTCTGTTGAAGACCTCCGTGTCTGTGTGACAGGCTTACCCTCCGGCTTTCTGGCCGGCATTGTGTTGGATCTCCGCAAAGTTGACTTGCTCGGAGAATGTGTTATAGAAGCTACTTTTCGTGACACGCTGGGTGCCGCGGGAGCTTTCGATTTATTACTGGAGGTTTTCGTTGTCGTCTTCTTATTATTGTCTGTTATTTTAGTTTTGGGTTTGAGCACAGGTTTACTATAATCCACAAGTGGCTGTCTGTTTTTGGTGCTGGGTTTCCATTCTTTCTGTGGAGTTATATTCTCTTTTAAGTTGAACCTGGATAGACCCTCTCCTCTTTTGAGGAACTTTATGGGTTTCTTTTTGGTCGCCTGGTCGTCAGCCGCCGATTGATCTTGATTAGCCAATTGTTCCTCCAGAAGTTGCTCGAAAGTCTTAGTTGCACCTTTAATGGGGACCTCGTCATGGTTTTTGGCTGAACTGAGTTCTTCAGAAGACTCAATTTCGGATGTGTCCTAAAAGAAAAATTTTGGTAATAGGATCAAAATAAAAATACAAATATGTGGCTTTTTCTCATTTATCCCACTATACAGCAATAAAAGCTGTATGCCTTTCATGGTACAGAAACGATCAACTAATCTGCAATAAGCTTGGATGTACCAAAGGCCAAATATCAATAAAACACAGTTTATTATTCCACTCTAAAAACATTAATACCTTATATTTACCATCGAAACATAAGGTGCAACGCTAGACAGAAAAAATGACCGCGCTGATTGGATCAGTGACCAATGATAGTGACTTACATGGTGTGAGTGAGATGAGGTATTACCCTGACTATCAGACGGTAGAGGATACACGCCGTCGTCGGTATCATACCCCAGCTCATGACGACTATTAGCTGCTGCCGTCGAGCGGGTGTGTAGTGCACCATATGGTTGTATGTGATGTGGTGAGGGCATTGATGCTGACATAGTCTGATAACCTCCGCCACCAGCTCGCTTGATGGGGCTAGACTCTACAACGCATACATATATTCGTACAAAGTTTTAAGCTATCTGATAGGAATAGGGCCTCGTTGTTTGGCAGGATCAACTTCTACCATTTTTGATATTCTATTATGATTCATCAACAAGCAAAGGCCTGACAACAATGAGTCATGCATATGCTTAGAGACGTCCAGCCATGTGATAAACTAAGCTAAACAAGTGATATTCAAGAAAAAGTTGCAGCTTCAGACAACTTCTGAGCCACAAATTTCATCAGAAAATAAGCAGATTTTCAACTCCGAAAACTTTATACATTAGAGCAAATGTTTTCTATTGTAAGCGATTGTTTACCAGGTGTATGATGCCAGTGGCCTTCCCTCTGCTGACCCATTAGATTAGTAATTCTGTCTTGTTCAGCGAGTAGTTTACTCATCTGGGCTTGCTGCTGTCTCATGAGCGCCGCCTGCTGTTGCTGCTGCCACTGCCTGATACTCTGGAACGTCTCGAGCAGCTTAGCCTGCTCCTGAGCTAATACTGTGTCCTCCGCTGACCCGGCAGCTACTACTGGTATGTCAGCAGCTGGTGTAGGTACCGACATCTGCGGTAAGGTACCAGTCTGAAAGAAATTTACATGGTTTGCTATTAAAAGAGCAAGTTTTGTATCTCCTTGCTGGTAAGGCATGTAGAAAAGTGTCCCATGATGCATATTTTGGAATTCCGAGGCGCATCACTCAGTCAATGAATGAAAGCATAGGACATTTTGGTTTGGTTGAGCAGTTGAACGGTTGAACAATTCCTTTTTACAGATAAGTTCAAGCCATTGTTAGCAAAGACAAGTACAATTTCAGCTTCTCAATGGCGAGAGATTTCCCTGCGTATCACTGAAAATATCCACACCAAGTAGATCACACAGGGTCTCATTGTATCTTGAGACCTTATCGATATCATCAAATTACAAGGCATCCATGACTACAACTTGGTTATGATGTAACATGATGTTTTCAAGTGCTAGGGTGGCATTTAATGGGCTTCGGAAATAAATTCCATAATATCTTAATTTTATGCAAGAATAATGAATGCACGTAGAGCTCAGTAATGTCAGGGATAGCCTTGTTTTGCTCATCGTTGCTCCCATCTAAACAATGCCAAAAAAAAGCATGCCAAGGACACACCACATGGTAATATCAGATCATGAGATCAGAGGAGTTTGACCAGGTCAGATCAGATAAAACTCAACAAAGAACAAAGTGGTCAGCTCTAATTTTTTAAGGAACTAAAGAGCAGGTGACTGACCGAAATCAAAAGTATGCACTTTCATTGTACTACTCTACTCTCTCACGTGTTACGAATTATGAAAATGATGCTTACAAACAAGAATTCCCAGAGGATCAATAAAATCTTATTCTAACTAACAACAAATCAAAAACGCCAAACTTCTCGTGCCACGCACCTGTGCTCTTAGAAGCTCCAGTTGTTTAGCCAAATTGAGAGCGGAGTTGAAATCCGTATGGTTGACATTGAGTTGAGATAAATCCATACCGGCAGCCATTGAGAGCATGCTGCTGGGTAGTTGAGCAGGGTCAGCATGGGCTGACTCCTCCTCGTTATTTGTATCCATATCCGGAACCACAGCTAGTCTGTCATTTGCTAGAAAAGTTATTCATAGGCATGTAAGCTATAGTCAGCCTAAAGAAAAACATGGTTACATTTTCATTCCATATCAATTCATATTCATAATTTACTCACAGGAAGTGGTAGGCTCATGATGGTACAAGTTTCCCTCTACATGTGAACAGTTCAGAATATACCACTAGGTGTCAAAGATGAAGGTGAACATTGAGTAAGAAAGAAAGATCCCTAACACTTCATTCTAACAACCAAACATTCCAAAAACTTCGAAGTCAAGTAATTGAACTGATACCCAGACAGAGTTCAGCACAAACTCTCTATGTGAACTTACCTTTGAAATTGAAATTTTAAGTCAATTTAAACAAGCGTAGTGTGGCAAATTGTTATCGATATAAACTTGGCAAACAATGGGAGCACAAATAGAGCGCTCAGATAACAAGACAAAACTGTAAATCAATGTGAAATCGCCTAGATAGAGCTGACAGCAACAATTTGTAACTAGTCCACCATCTTCCGACGTCCAAAATTCAGCACCAAGCAAGCAACAGCAATGTCCCAGTGTCAACTAAAGCAAATCAACTTATGGTGCATAAGAGGTTTTCTAAAAACATTGTTGTTTTAACATACATGGCCCATAACAAGTTGCAAGGGACAAAGACCTCTAAACACAATGGCTGTAAAGCCAAGGTAAGCTGTTGAATTCAGTATAATGGCAGACAAAACAATACTATGAATAGGCTCATTATTTGAACCTCAGTGTTATTTCAATTTCAAAACTGATTTTAAATTTTCAACATCATACACGAGCTTTGCCAGCTTGCCCCTTCACTAGACACCCTTTCTAAGGGTGACCTTTGTAAATGTGATCGGTACATTACCATTATTTTATTAGTTTGGGGCTCCACAGGAAGTCAACTTGGTGAACGCATTTAGCCAATTTATCAGAGCAAAAAATGCACTTGGATGTATGTCAAACCGAACACCTGTTAACTCCAAAATTTCCTGTGAAACACTAGGCCATATGCAATTTGTGTCAATTTTGATGCTGCTGACACCTGAAGTCCAGCAAAACCTCCTTCCCTTGTTCGGTCAATTTTTAATAGCTGAATAAACTGCAAAGCCTGCTTGTCATCGAAGCTGCTTGGCAGCACATTCACAGAGATGTTTACTTTTTGCTGCTGTCACTCAAAATCAATAGCGCGACATGATCAATGTAATGATAGATTGGCAGTATCAATGCACCTGAAGTGAGAATTGTACTGAATTTATACCTGTGCAATCCGAATTTTCAATTAACATTGAAATAAACTATGTTGGCCTACTGATCAATGTGAAATTACCTGCTAGCTTGTAGACCAGAATTTACTATGTCCACCGATTTTACTACCACAACTCACATAATGTGCAAAATCTCGTCTGGTGTCACTCCTACAAACTTGGCTCATTACCAGTTCAACCCAACCAAAAGCCTGAGACAGAAGCCACGCTACAGCTTTGTTTCACCCATAGACAAAACATCCATAGCCGTACCCTCACCTGATTCCAGGTCCAGTATAAAAATCGTACATTGTATACCAGGTATTTTTTGCTAACTTGACACATGTCCTCCCCAAATATCAAATACACAACAGACACCTTGCTACAACATGTTCCCTGAATACCAGAATCCGAGAGAATTTTGTATATATTTTAAAGGTAACATATTCTTCTGGTACCTGAGAATTCTCTGAGAGACAGTACCGGTCCTGATGTCACCTTTATACTACCATACAAAATTCTCTCAGGTTTCAGGTTCCAGTGACTAGAATTTAGCAATGTGTCTTACATTATACAACGACATTATTATGCTCACCACTGGGTAATAAAGATGACGGATTGTACTCCAGGAATACACCGGATCTTCTAGCGGCCATGATCAATACTGCGTTGCAGGACTAATGGCGATAGTAACAGTAAAGCTTGCTATGTATATAACTAGATGCTAACCCATAATTTAATTGTCCCGACGGTTCACTATTCTGAGCTGAAATTAGAAATTCTAGCAATGAAGTATTAATTTCAAGTAGCCCTACGATTCTTAACTATTTGTACTCAATACAAATAGTAAATATATTGCGCGTAAGAAAGAAACCAGCAACTTCTAGAAAGACTTGACTGGGATTGCACCAATAGTGTCCCTTGTCTTGAGTTATGATGCCACATTGGCACTTCTACAATGTGCAGTGTATAGGAATTAATCGCTCTTCATTCAGAGGCTCATTTCTATTTTTAATTAAATCCTACACAAAAGCATTGACATTTCATTGCAGTTTGAATTTTCGACACATACTGTACTATACAAACAAGACGCTATGCAAACTGGTAAACACTGTGTTAGATAAGCCACATTCTCACATTGTGATCAGGTTCCAATCAAAATGTTTGGTGATTGAGTAAACCAAATTTACATTTTTAATTGATCTGCTTAATGCGGCACTAAAAACATTTTGGGTGAAATTGAGGTGTCATGGCCAAGCTGCCTAGCACGGCTGATATGGTAGATAGGCCTACCATTAGATAAAGAGCATTGACAATTTGAGCTGCCAAAAGGAGTCAAAAGGTTAAGCTCACCCATGTCAAAAAAACAGCTATGAAGGCCTTATTGAATTGGACAATACAATTTTTGCTTCACAATTGGAGGTCGGTTACCACTAGACGACTCTAAGACCTCTCAGTTGGATTCGGCTGGGCATAACAGAAAGGTCTGAGAGTCAGTCTAGGTTACAACTACCATGGAAAGATTCGAGTCTTAATGAAAAGTCCTGATTCTGGTTGAATAGCATGTGTCTAAGTACCAGTACACTACTATTTAGAAACAAAACAACCCAAGCAAACAAGTACCAGTGGGTCTAATTAACATCTGCCGAATCATTGATATACATGTATTCACATCAAATCATAAGTTATTGGCAGCAAAAACGCACAATTTTCATTACATTGAAACGTTGACCGACAATCCTCACCAGAATTTATCAGAAGGCCTAACATTTAAGCGTTGGCCATCCAATATGAAAGCCGTTGATCACAATAACAGTTTGCGGAGATCCTTTTAGCTCTGAGGACGACGTAAAAGATAGTTTCGCCTATCGTTGATCTGTGGGGGATGCTTGAAGCTCAGACTTCCTCGCCCACAGGGCTTAAACAAACTACTACTAGTCGCTTCACAGCCCTAAGTCAACCCGGTTGACGGTACTGTAGCTCTCCTTCATAACAACTACTGATTTGCTATCCTTATCACACATCTCTCGGCTAGCGTTTTGCACCTATCACATATCTCTAGATGTCATTTCCACCGCTGTGGTAATTCCCATAATACAAGATGAATTTTCTGGCTGAAATGCCAGGATTAAACCCGCCATGCATACTCCAATAGCCAAGAGTTTTCCATGTTCATAAAATCAAATGCAGATCGATCTCGCAACTTTTGAACTGAACCTCCATGGAGGCCAGTTCTCGGCAGGTGCCAGATTGATTTTCAAGGGCGTTCAGTCTTTTGTGCTTTATATAATGTACTTAAGATCCATAGAAGACAGGTGCCCATACACCTAACCCAGCTATATCTAGGCCACTAATAGGCTACGTTCACCCGCCACAGTGAATAGGCCACCACAAGCTGCAGCAGCAACTGAAAACAGAAACATGTGCACACAGTGACAGTCACACCTGCCCTACTCTACATACATACAGCCAGAATCACAAACAGACTTACAACTCTGGTTACCCTATATCCAGAAATTATTCATCAGCAGAAAAGTTCACCATTTTCGCTACTTTAGGTAGCTAATTATTAAAACTAGCTAAATCTTTTAGCTTTCATATATGCTATTATGGTAGAAATTCCAAGTAGCTAAAATAAATGTAGCTAATTTACCAGTCTCAGGCCAAATAGCCAAACTTTTTGCTAGTTAACTTTTCTGGATGTAGGGTATATTTACGACGAATACCTACTACAGAGGACTGCAGCTACTAACTAACACACTGACTTGGACTCTTCTGCAGAATGAACATTACTCTATTGTCACTTGCTTTTCCAGGCTGCTTGGTTGGCAGGTTGGAGATGGTAAATTATGAAAACAGATTACTGTCACTATATAACAATACATACATACAGGAGGAGAGCAGTTGAGTTGTAAAGGGAGTGCTTTCTATTCTTCCTTTTCCTTGGTTGAGTTGGGTGAGAGAGTACAGCAGCTGCTGCAATAAATCCTTGCTTCAGTTAGATATGATGATGTTAGTTAGTAAAGTTGTTTGTTTAGTAGAAGTAGTGTCTGCCTGAGGTGAGTGGGCTTCTTCTTCTTGTTCAACTACATTTACAAATGTGAATGAATCAGTCTATTCTACAGTCAAGGTACTGCAACTTATATAGAACATTAGTTACAGTGAGAAGCTTTGCAGTGACTAGACTTGACCACAGTTGACCCTGCAAAATGTAGAGCTTACTCACTGTGGTGTGGACTTGACTCACACTCAAAGTTGAATGACTACTCCACAATGTTTACACCAAAGCCAAAGCAACCAATTGAAACACGCGGGTCACCTAAAGTGACCTCTTTGTGCGGTTTCACTTTGATTGAAGCAAGAACACAACTCCCGTAATGGCCAGCACAAGCCAACTCATCAACAAGAAAAACACCAAGTCCGATTCTGATTGGTTGTGATAACTATGGTTCACCAATCAGAAGACAGGCCACTCACTTGGACGTGGCTATACGTCATATCCTGGATAGGGCTTGAAGAGCAGAATTAGTAGTTTGCAAATCAGTTTCATCTCTCTATTATATACCAGCAGATAGGCATCATAACTTCAGAAACACAAAATGAAGATCTTCTCAACCTTTTTGTTGTTATGTCTGGTGGCATTCCCTACAATTATGCTTCAAAACTCAAATGGTAAGTAATTGTAACAACCTCTTCCTTCTCCAAAGAAGCTAAACTGAAACCACTTTTACTCATATCCACCAGCATAAAATATTTGCTGACATTGAATTTTTTTAACTTGTCAAGAAGTTGAGTCCTTGGACTGGCAATTTTGTTTGTGTGTTGGCTGCTAACAGTTACAGACTGCACATGTGACATATTTGTTGGTTGCTGCCTGCTAACTCAACTGCCCTTATTATTTATTGGTGTGCATAAATAATGATAATGATTAAATGATCAGAAGGTCAAGTATGACACAACCACCTCCTCTCCTCTTTTCATGATGATGATGATGCCTCACTTCATGATGCTCATGACCACAACACAGAGTGAGTCCCACTTGTTGTTATTGCACGGGAATCTTGTCAGTGGCAAGTTGCGCTTGTACCCTCATTTCGCGGCGTGTAGTAGCCTAGCGATTGAGACATTCACCCGTTCTGATTGAGGGGGAAATCTAATCTTCAACAGCTAGCTAGGCCTAGGACTGTTAGGCATTGCCAAATAAAGGCACTCAACCACAAGTCACTTTCTGTTTAACTACTTCTCGCTACTCACTGTACTACTTATTTGATTGGGTCCTATTGCTAAATTAGCAATTTTAGTTGAGGAAGGTTCTGGTTCTTGTAGAACTTTTTGTGCAGTGTTGTGTCCATCAATCAGTTTAAATTTGAATGGAATTGGCCTAGTTCTCACTTCAATATTTCCCTTCATGCATCGCTGTTCATGTTTGTTCTTCCTCTCTCCCTATTTCTGTTATTTTGAAAAATAAAGCATTATAGCCAGGCTGACAACTTTGCTGAATACAGTTATACATGAAGAAAGATTATTACTAAAAAGTTTTCAGTTACTGCTGGCTGGTTGATGCCAAATGCTATTGCTCAATGTGTAATTCAAAGTGTATTTTTTTATATTGTTTAGGAGTTGTATATGCTCAGGAAGATGAAGTTATTGAGGAGGAGGCTGATGTAGCATCTGAAGATGAAGCTTTAGAAGACGCAGCTGCTGAAGAAACGGTTAGTTCTATAAAAAAAATTTTGGGTTTTATGATCGCCCATATTTCACTGTTTCATTAACATACCTAATATGGGTACATGTAGGCTACTTGGTCTGAACCGGACTTGGCAAAAAGACTTGGATCATGTCATAGTTTCTTTAAGTTTGGATTTCATTAGGCCTGCTGTTTGAGTCTTTATGCCGGGCTACGTTAAAGTGTTAAGGAAAGTTGGAGAGCAGTAGATTTATTCCTTTTCTGAAGGTATGGAAAAATTAATTCCAAAAAATCAGGTTTTACGGATTCTTCTAAACTATTTTTGGTTAGTCCAACATAAGCGTTTGCTATTCAGCATCCAATCATGTGATTCATATGGAGCCAATATTGCCATGCTGGCATATTCTGGGACATTACTACACCCACTCATGGAAGGGCCTGCGATGCAATCAGATTTTTCCTCAGGCTTTTAACACTGTCAAAACATTTGGTATCCCTCTGGCCACAGAAAATTTCTATTTTGTAAGCCTTACAAGTGATGTTGCTAGTTATGATTTGACTGATTCGGATACTTAAGCATAAGTAGAGCTTTCGAAGCTCAATTTTGATTTCTAGTGTTTCTCTGAACCATGCCATGGCAAGGAAGCATTCAGATTTACCATAAGAGGGAACAGATGATCATCAAGAGCCTGCTCTCTCTCTCTATTGCACGTTCTACTTCTATACTTTGATATCTTTTTACTGATTTACAGATAGCCGAAGCCCAAGCAGCTGAAGAGGATGATGAAGATGATGATGGACTCCCTAAGAAGTCACCGGATGCTGCCACACAGCTACTGTTTGTCAAACCAGACGACAGCGGCAATCTACCTGCCGGCAGCATTGCTAATGTCCTTGTCGGCTTCAAGAACACCGGCAAATCTAACTTCATTGTAAACGCTATGGAGGCTTCTTTCAGATACCCACAGGATTTCAATTATTTCATCCAGAATGTAAGTTTGAGTGATAACGGCAGTAGAAAGTTTTTATTTTCACGTGGTAAGCATCACAGTATGCAAAAAGTATTTCGGGCTTGGCTGGCTTTGTGCTAGAATGATATCTTGATTCCATAAGATTTTTTTCGTCAATGTGCTACCTCTTGCATGCTAAAAACTTGTTTTTTGACCATATAGGCTATATATTGATGATTCTTGTCTTGTAGTTCACAGCTGTCAAATTCGAGAAGGTCGTTGAGCCATCCAGACAGGCAACATTTGAGTATTCTTTCATCCCCAGTGAGAATTTCAATGGCAGACCATTTGGACTCGTAATCAGTCTTCACTACCAAGACGCTGTAAGTGTTAGCAACTATAGCCTACTGTGCGTAGTATCATGACTTGCATTCATTTATAGTCTCTGTGATTCATTGTGAGAAACCTGGATGTTACTTGTTTTTTTTTCTGTATGAACTTGCACTACTCCACTTCCGAGCACTACGTCAATGTGGGTTGGGTTTTTCACTGCTCTTGAATTTAATAATAACCATGGATACTTGGGACAAACCTACTTCGTTTGATTATGACTTACAGCAGGTGGTATTTTGCCGCTTGTAAATCAAGCAAGGAGTTTTACTTCTTGATCAAAGGCCTGATTTTCCTCTTAAAGACATATAAGATAAGTTTAAGCTGTCATGTGTATCAACCTAAGACTATGTTTTTACTGGTGGTTGTAGGAAGGAAAGGGTTTCATGGATTCTGTATTCAACGAGACTGTAAACATAACTGATCCAGTTGAAGGATTCGATTCTGAAATGTAAGTTCATGTATAAACTATCTTACCTTGACTGACAATTCGGTGAATATTCACTAGGGTGATGAATGATGGTGTTACTAGTAAGATGGCTCCAATGGTTGTGTACAGGGCGAGGCGTTTATGTTTAAGGGAGGGGCTTGACAGCGCCAACGCCACTAACGCCCCCACACGACCGTTGGAGCCCTCAAATGATGGTGTTAACTGCCTGTATAAGTACCGCAATGTTCGGGAATGGCCAGCCGTTCAGCTGGCAGGAAGCTCCTGTAACTTCCAATAGTCTGTTAAAAGATGAAACTCAGCAAATGTTATAGTGAAAGAAATTTTATTGGCTGGTGTTCTGTCTGTCAGAAATTTGGGTGGTAAATTCATTTTAATGTTAAATAAGGTAAGGTTCCCTGAAATCAAAAATGTTCCCCAATTCAAGTTGAGATATGTGTAATGAGTATAATAACATGGTGCAGTTGCTCATCTGCCGTTGGTATTTATTACAGAATATTCTTATACGTCACACTAGCAGCTTTGGCTCTTCTGCTCATCGTAGTCCTACAACAGACTCTATTCTCATCTGCTGTAAGTGACAAAACGATCTACTTCTAATTAATGTATATAATTAGCATTGAAAAGTGCAGGCTGAATGAAAGTACAAAAGCAATTTATAACAGCAAAGAACTCATTGATCTCATCGATAGGACGATGAGGGATCTTGGGAGTTGCCCTCTCATTATACATTGTGGGGCAACTCCGGTTTGTAAAAGTTTTTCCTTTACTGGTGCAGACGGGAGTCTGTAAATTATGTGGTTCAACACAAAATGATCACCTGTTGTTACGTGTATTAAAACAGTCTGTAAAATAATTAATGTGTTAACCACCTTCTAGTGAGCACTAAAAAGGAAAACCGTATCGAGATTTTTCTTATACTGACTCAACTCTAAATGCCATTTTTAGTGTCACAACTGCTTCATTGCTCTTGTTTTTTTTTCAGTCCAAAAGGCTGACTAGCTCAAAACCAAAAGTAGAAATGGGTACCCAGAATAATGGAGATATAGATTACGACTGGATCCCCAAAGAGAATCTGGCCAGGAGAACATCACCACGAAGGCGTGGCCAAAAGTCCGAGTCGGCCGGATCCGGGTCAGGATCGGAATAACACATATCCGCCGCACAAAGCTAGCTCATCAAATTCTGTACTTAGTATGAAATGTTGAATATATTGCATGGCGATTGATATTTTATGGCAAATATTGTCGGTAGATTTGATTTCAACTGTGACATAATGAAGTTGCGATAGTCGAATAATGCAGGTAGTACACATTTGAATGGTCATGACCAAGTTACCGCTTGATCTCTATAAATGTAGGTTTGCTGCTTGCTTACACTTTTGGCGTTGTGTATATCCTATCATATTGATGGCACAATTTCTTTTCATTCCATTTTTATTGTGCATGATAAATGAAAGGAAATCACCTGGAGCTTGTGTTTGCCTGCTAAGTCATGATCCTGCTTTCAAAAGAAACCTCGAAAAATAGAAATTTTGCCTTATGATTAATCGGGTGTGTCCAGAAATAGTTTTACCTACAAACCAAAATCATGCCAATTCTTTTTCCACACTGTACAGCATTGATATTTCTACCATTATTATTTTATCCTTGAGCCAGAGCGTTTTTCATATTTTGTGTTCATGGAACGCGTTGTGTAGATTATTGTTGCTTGTCATTGTTTTATTTACTATGCAATAATAATGACAGGAAATTCGATCCAATAAAATAATCAGGTTGATATAGACAGATTTGATCACTGAGTTTATGGAATTCAGTGGTGTAATGACACAACTTACTAATGATATAATATCACTTCAAAGTCATTCTGTTGCAACTACAACATAGTTCTAGCATAAGTGCTCAGAAAAGGGGTTGTTTGATAGTGGGCGCCACTAACTCCCACTTAGACTATTCTTCCTGCTATGATTGGTCTTCAAACTTGATACTTCTTCAAAACCTTGAGATTGATAACGTAATTAAAGCTTCTAATGAAATTTCTAACAAAGTTTGTGACAAAACAAATTTGCGATGTTATCACTAAACACAAAATTTTGCAATAAAAAATTTGTTGTGCCATTGAGTATTCCTCATAACCTTGTGTTGACAAGACATTTACAACTACGTTTATACCAAAGATTAATGAATTATATACCTAGTGAGATAAATCAAGGTTATTATGTTGTATTGATGTTATTGTTATATTTATCTTGTTGCTTTCATCCTCGCAGCAATTGCCATTGATGAAAAGGATTTGTCATACTCTTGTTATGAGGCAGACAACTTCTCGCTTTACTCTCTCCTCTTTTTTCTCTTAGCTCCTCCCTTTCCCTGTTTTTTGCCCCTCCCCCTTTTCCCCTCTCTCACCAACCACTTCGTCACCTGCTAGCCAGTGACCAATTATACCACTGGACTATCAATTTACATTTGTGGTGCATTCTGGGAAACCAATTATGCGGATGGGAGGAGATCCTCTGGCACCCATCAAAAAAAAACAAGTAGCGGAGGATGTCATTACTATGGGAGCTACTATGGTTATATTTTTGCTTCAAATTGGCAATAAACAGGGGTTAAACGGTCAAAAATACATCATTTACACAGTACCTAGCTATCCTAGTAATTTACTTTGACTGCGTTTTTAGCATTACTGCCATGCTGACAAGCTCGGAATCTGATTGATCAAATCCCATTTTCAATACTCGTCATGCTTACCTACCCGACTACATGATAGTGTAGATCAAACGGTTGGAAAATTGAAATAGAGAAGGATGTACATGGGTTTTCAGTTTAAGAAATTTGTGACAAAGGCACATGTAACTGATCCCATTCAATTTAAGGTTGTATAATTGGCATAGATTTGTAAGAGTTTTTCTTTATTAATAATTAGGACAGATAAAACAAGCTGACAAACACGTACAAAACAGCTTAGAATAATTGAACAGAAAAAATTATTATAGACTACTAGCTCAGGACATCTTATTTTGTTAAAATACCAGCCATTAACTATTGACCACTGTTTCTCTAACATCATATCTCTAGCTGTTGTTGTTGAGGAGGCTATCTGTCACCAGTCAGGCTTCTGACTGCCTGAGAGTTCAATTAACCACCCAATCTCATAATCTAGATCAGTAATCAGCAAACATATAATCAGATGACCACATCAGATTGTCTTCATCTACATCTCATTTCATACCTCTGTATTCTGTCTGACACGTTACCTCTCAACTTTATTATCGCCGCCTGCTGTAAAATCAGAAAGATTGCGTTATATAATGTTTAATAATATGTATTATTTACTATTTATCTCCATGCCATTACAGTATACTAACCTATGACAGGAGTTGTCTCTCCTACTTGTATCACAAGACAACTCCGATATTTATTGCAAAGCTTTATGTGATAATATGACATGGATGTCAGAAGTAATTGCGCTTGACTTCATTTTACCTTGATATGGGAATGTTGCTGCATTGTGTTCTCAAACTTCTGGGCTAGCTGAGATACTGATCTTGTAGATTTGGTTCTGATCTGAGGTTTCACTGATGCAGTCTTATTCACAATTGTGTTCTCAAGCTTACATAGTTGAGAGTTGCCTACATAGCCTTGCATGTACATGTTATGTACAGCTTTCAACTCCTGTTCCAAATCATAGAGTTCAGTCTGCAAATATCACAATTTGTTAACGATAACAAAACTGCATGTGAACACAAGTCAGCTGCTTGCTGTGTAGTATGGGATTTATAACTGTTGGCAAGTGATGAGGCTATTAAAACGGTTGCTTTGAGTTTTTGTACTCGGTAGTAGATTCGAACCATAGTATACCGTGGATTTACATGCACATGTCCATCGTATATGAACAGTTTTGTAAACAGATCAGCGCACGCAAGCCACTGAATGCAAATGAGAAAGAAGACCGAATGCTACTGCTGCATCAAAGCAATGGCGTCATGTTGTGCATAACATCTTTACTACTCACTGATGTGTTCGCTGTCAGTCTTCTTGATAACCACATCTTGTCACCTTTACTCATGGTGATGACTCTAGCAGTAACAGCAGACACTGACATGATGACTGTAGTATTTTAGGTTTATAAACTACTCTGAGAGACACTGACAAGGATTCAGCTTACTCGATTGTTAGCAGAAATATCTGTGACTTCGTGCTGACGGAGTAATGTCTTTCATTGTTGGAGCTGCGTCACTGTGTTGTTGCTGTGCATAACAATGTGAATGACCCGAAGTGGTTGTTGATGGCAAATCCATAGTCAAATTTTCACCAAAGAAGCCATCTCACCCAGATAGTATTGAGAATGATAGTGAATATGATGAACACAAGAAAGGGTTTATTATGCTCTTGTTATTGTAATTTTTTATGTTTTGGGTAGAAGTTGATGTAATTGTCCCCTCATTGAAAATGAGTCGATAACTTATTCATTATGCCTTACCGACTTTTGGAAGAACCCGACTGTCGGGTTCTTCCTGCAACTCCATTGTTTATATATATGATGAGTCATGCTCATCATGAGTCATGGCTTCGTAAATGTCGGCTTTTTCCAATTGTGGGCAGCTAGTCAAATTTGCACCAAAAAACTAGATTACCCAGACTGAGAATGATAGTAAAAATTATAACCCAAAAAACGATTTATTTACGCTCTTGTTACTGTAATTTTTATATTTTGGGTAGAAGTTGTCCCCTTATTGAAAATGAGTCCATAGCTTATTCATTGAATGACTCTTTCCCTCATTCCGGGCCATCCTGCTGCTAATTATTACATGATCATAAGATCTTCTCCTGATCAGGAATTTCAGGTATTGACGATATTGTAACTGGTTGAAGGTCATAAACTAGGTTTTTGACCTTTGAATACGTTTATAGCATTATTGCCATGCTAAAAAGCTCCGAATCAGATTGTATCAATCTCATTTGCTATACTCACTGTTCTTACCTACCCACCGACATGATAGTGTTGATCACACGGTTGGAGAATTAAAATAGAGAAGGATGTGTATGGATTTTCAGTTTAACACATAGGCACATCTAAATTAATCCCTTTCCATTCCAAAGTTACATGTAGTTGGCACAGATTTGTACAGGTTTTTTTTATTGATAATTAGAACAGACAAAAACAAGCTGACAAACATATATAAAACAGCTAAGCATCATTAAACAGAAAAAAATAATCATCGATTACTTCTTCAGGACATCTTATTCTGTTGAAATACCCCCAAGCAATTGTTTTGACGTTATTACCCAGCCTGGATCTGTCCTGTGTTTTTGCATTCCAACTCAAAACAAAAACACATAATCCATTTTGTTTTTATGACACAAGCAGTTTGTTGATTACAGGTTATCTACAGACAAATTTGGACATGAAGTATGGTATTTATTTTGCAGGGTGTTCTCTATGTATTGCTGGTGTCATCTTTGCTGTGGTTGCCGTGGCACAGTCTATAGTCATTTACAAGAGACAGAAATGTCTAGAGGAGTTATGAAACTCTACACATGAAGTTCAGGTCTGCTAGCTAAAAGCTATGATACATGTACATTATCACACCAATGGGTTGAAATTAAATTGTATGGCGGGGAGAACTTCTGCGCTTGAACTAACGTTGTTGGTCAAGCACATTGCAAAAACCACCAAAGCCTATGTGATTCTTCGAGAACCAAAACCTTGATTTTACATATTGTGGATAATGTGCCACAATTTGGAATTATATCACCTTTTATCAGGGGATTACAACTCCATGTTATTGTAAGCTGCTGCAAGCTGTTACACTTTCCTGTAGTTAAAATTTAGAGATAAAACGTGGTCTGGCTTTTAAGACAAATCCCCAGAATTATGTAATTAGAACTTGATTGCATTACACTGGGCTAACTAGGATAACTCAGCAAAGCATGGATGACATTGAGTTATATTAAGAAAGGTTAGTTGTTTTTCATGTTTTTCAGACTGATAATGGTAGAGATCCACCAATATTGTTGAGCTCGTTGGGGCCTGAAGCATGGAGAGCATAAAGATTTTTTGGGCCCATCAGCACCTGGTATCAAGTCTCTAGCACAGTTGAAGACTGCACTGATTGAATGAGCGTGATAAGCCCGCGCACCATATGAGATCTCAAAAGGCTAATCACGCATCCATGAATGATTATTTGTTGACGTTATGTAAGCTTGCTCGCTGTTGTAGGATGGCTGAACTAAGAGTAAATGTTCTTAGAACCGGAGATTCATTGCAAAGAATAGTTTAGCAAGAACAGGAAACTCCATTTGACTGCCATAAGGAGGAAAATGTTTTGCTCTTCATGCCTCTTCCCTGAAATTTCACATGCCAAGTTACTCAATAGTTCATGGTATCTGATCAACCGGATCTCAGCTGTCATATAAAGCCTTTTCTACTTCAATTACTTTCCCAAACTTCATAGTGTACAGCCAGCTATAATGAGTAAAAGATTAATCCATATCACTTGGTTTATTGATCATGTTAAAAGTATCAAAAGTGGGACTCATGGATGAACAAAACAAAAATCAGACCAGAACAAAGAAAAAGGGACAGAAAAAATTCAGAGATACTATAGTTTGTCTAATAATTACAGTTGGTCAACAATGCTCAACTCAAAAGAGATTCACATAAATATTGTGTCTAAATTATTTGTAAATTATCATCAGTAAAAAGGTCAACCTTTATAATAATAATTTATGCCAAAAAAAGATCAGATCAACAACAGTAGAGAGATTATGATAATCATAAATGAAAAACCCACATAAACATGGAAACAAAAAGTGTCTATCAGTCTTTCCTCTGGGCTTTGGGCGAGGCACTCAACCCCAAGCCCACAAAATGGACTGAAAGTCAGCCAAATACATGTAGATACAGCACTCAGGCCTTGAAGAATAAAGATATAGTTGGCAACTGGCGGCACAGATTATCCTGAGTCATTTTTGGTTTTGACTGGACATGGACAAGTTTTCCATGCAAATTTGAATGACTTAGTACCATTGGTCTTCAGACTGCTCCACACTGAATACATTTATTTGGCATGAGACCAACATTTCCTTTGCCTGAAAAGAAGACATCTTGTGGTTATGCACAGGTAAGATAAATCTAAATGAACAGGAGCAATACATGACAAACTCTATATACAAACGCTATAAGCCCTCCCCATGTACTTACAGGAACGTAATCATCGTCATCGAAGCTACACCAGGGCTATAGTGACGCTGCACATATACAGAACAGAACTTTCCCTCATTTAACTTACATATAATATATATATACATACATCTATTAGCCAAGTTATTCCATTGCTTTTTTCACATCAAATGCACGCTGATACATTTGCAAAAAAAAGTTTTAAATCCAATGAGTAAGGGCCAAAGTGAATATATCCCTCAAATTGGAAAGTGATGTCCTACCTCAAAACAATAAAACCAAGAGAACAAATGTCATGCTTCCATAATGCCATCTTGTTCTGCCAGAGATCTGTCCTGAGCGTTAGATAGTAGTGCAGCGCCACTCTGTATCGATATAGTGTCAGGTTGTGGGGGCATGTCATTGGTTATAGAACCTGAACCTAAGTCTTCTCCCGTCCGATCAATCCTGCATTTACACATTACAAGCTACACATACATGGAAATAAACAAGAGAAAAATTAACAATGCGCTAAAATG
>ERZ1740062.579-NODE-579-length-18589-cov-7.006097_pt1 | contig 18589 bp, 19 predicted proteins | sample MGYA00581741_ERZ1740062 | MGnify/ENA primary metagenome ERZ1740062 (study PRJEB43018, sample SAMN04849747) | marine metagenome | isolation source: floating plastic debris | place: Pacific Ocean | collected 2008-09-01 | study: EMG produced TPA metagenomics assembly...
TCCGGTTCACATGAACCTTCCAAGCGGACCACTTCAATGGGGGCACTCCACGACGTTCTACCAGCGAACCACGATCCCGCCTTTCGGCAAACAGTTGCAGGTAACATTGTTCATTCGAACACGGATGACGCATCTCTCCAAGCCGTGCGAGCGGTGCCAGCGGACGCAGGGACCTTGCTATTCTGGGCGTCATCGCTACTGCATTGGGGCAGTCTTAGCAGCGATAAAGCCGATGCTCCTAGAGTAAGTGTCGCATGTTATTTTCAGTCTGCAAAAGCTATGAGATTTCGCCCGACCGCGATGCCCATGGCTGGGACTCTTTCATTTCAGTCCAGGATCGATCTGATTGACAAGGTATGCAGACAGCATCTTTGACCATAGCTCTTGAAAAGAGCATCTTCCCGTTTTCGCACGCATTATTCCTTAGTTGACAAATTCGTTATCGAGGCCCCCGCAACATCGGCTTCATTCTTGAGAACCATTCAACAACACTAATGGAAAGAATCGGTACATCGGGAACGCAAAACTCGGCATAACGGGAACAAGTACCGTTCGGTATATTGGGAACACAGCGTGGCTGAAAACCAAGTCGATCTCTTCCTGGACCAGCTGGCACGCGCGATGCTGACGGCGCTGCTGGACGCGGATACCCTGATCGCTGACCGGGGATATGACAGCGATGGGTATCGCGCAGCCCTGAACGACAAGGGCATTACCCCCTGCATCCCGGGCCGAAGGAACCGGAAGCATTCCATCTCTTAGAGCCCGATTCAAAAGTTCATGCGAGGTAGCAGTAGGTTGCAAGGCATCAAGCTCATGACCCGACGCCTTGCAACCTACTGCTACCTCGCATGAACTTTTGAATCGGGCTCTAGGGAACGCACGCTCTCAGTCGCGAATTTCCAAGAAAACAAAGATCTCAGTAAGACTGGCCAAACCAGTACCAGTTCGAATAACTTAGGATTCCATCTTTAGATACGTTACCGCGAAGAACAACGACGAGTCCCGAAGAAGTAGATTGGCCATCAGCAAAAGGTGCGCCAATTACTCGATCTTCGACTCCGTCATCATTGAGATCGATAGTCAGAATAGTGAGCTCGCGTCCAGCTTCATATGCCAGCGACGGAAACGGTATTCGTGGTGGTAAATCGATCGACGTTTCTTGGCCAATGTCGCCATGGCGAACAGGAGTGCGTGAGTGACGTTGACCTGTTGTTTCGCGCTTGTGAGTTTCCATTGCGCTCTCCAAAAATCCTGAAAGAAAAGTCCATTGGCCTGAATTGAGCTCACGCGTGCCAAGCTTTCTCCATGGACGGAGTCCACGCACCGTATCCCCACGAAACAAGAAAATAGCGCCCACACCATCATCCTCACCTGGCGCCGCAACCGCAAGATCTGTGATTCCGTCATCGTCTAAATCCTGCGCCGACAGTGCAGCACCAAACAAATCTCCCGTTTCGTCGACATCCAGAGCATTATCGGGATGCGATCCGTAGATCTGAACGAGGCCAAAAATGTCCGAAGCGCTTAGCTTCGGAGTCCCAAGCGAGAACTTCAAGGTTGCCTCTGCGATGCAAGCCACCATGATGGAGTCTCTATCAAAGGGAGTCAGTGGTGCGTCTGGCTCGACGTACGCATTGCCGCTTCGATCCTTTGCTCCACAGCGCTTAGGCTCCGGTGCGTCAAGGCGCGCATGCTCATGGCCGAAGCCAAGAGCATGACCAAATTCGTGCACCGGCGCTTTCAAGTTGACAGAGAGAGCGGCGAGCGACCAAAGCGTTGGCAGTATCAGCCCGTTGCGAACGCCATTGATCTCGTTACCTCTTCCTAAAGTACGAGGATAAGAAGCTTCGAGTGCAATGCGAATACCTTCGTTTCCTTCGGTGCAAGTCTGCCATCCGATAAAGTCTACTGCACTTTCCCTTTCCCATGTCGATCTCACTGACTTGCGGATCATGCGACGCTCTTGGGCGTGCTCGCGCTTTGGATCTTCCCAGCAGACGGGGATGCTGGGAGTCGGCCACTGGGTGCCCGTTTTCATGGTCAATGCTGCTGCGGAATTAATCAGTACAAGGGGCACCAACGTTGCTGCAATGACTGAACCAGATCTCATGGCGATGAACTAGCTTGAACCATAGGAAACTCAAAACCGACTACACTGATCAAGCGTGCAATGGAAAAATACGCTCATTCCATTAGATCATAGCTCAACGATAGTGATCTCGACCTTTAAGGTCTAACGGGCTGATTGGTGCATAACTTTCGTGCACTGTGAATTCCCACTTTCGCGTAGGTTTCCGCGTTGCCATCTCGACCAGATATACCGCGGTCCACTCGTACGGAATGGATCTACAATCCTTCAGTGATGTTCAAACATGAGGGCACAACTGCCACTGGAGCCCTCGCCAAGCGAAGGTCGGCCTTGCTCGACTCTGAGGAATCGATTGGTGGCCTCCGCTTGGCGCAAGCTTTCAGTTGACCCAACGGCAGCTTCGAGGGGTGGTCCATGAATAAGAGTATTGTGAACGACGGTAGCTTTTTCCTCGACCGCCGACACATGGCGGATCTGGATGAAGAACGTTGTCGCTCAACCGAATAATGTAGTGTCCGGGCGCCTGAGCGGCGCCCGTCTCGATCTCTCCTCAGGATGCCGGTTCGGGTGTTGACACGCCATTGCGGCGCTCGGTCATGAACTGGTCGAACTCGGCCTTGTCCTTGGCGGCACGCAGGCGACCCAGAAAGCCTTCGAAAGCGCTTTGTTCGTCTTCCAAACGGCGCAGAGTCTCGTCACGATACTCGTCAAACGCAGTATTGCCGGTTTGCCGCGTGCCTTTGCGCCAGAATGACTTCTTGGTTTTAGAACAGCTCATGCGTCCACTCCATATCATGTATCCAAGGATGATCAGGCCGAGCGGCCAGGCGAGGATGAAGGCCAGCACCATAGTGGCGATCCAGGCACCACGGCCCCATTCGTCCAATTTCGCCTCTGCATCGGTCAGCCATTGGGCGATGCGTGACATTGTCGTTCCCTCTTCGATGTAAATGTTTTTCACATTCACATATCTGGGTGAGGCACCGCATCTGGTCAAGTGAGAAACCCCACAAAAGAGCAAAAAGCCGGATGAGCCTCAGTCGTCGGGGAGAATCCCCAAGCCTCTCAGATAGATAGCGGCCCCGGCCTCGAGCAGTTCTTCGGCAGCGATAGGGGCCCGGCTGCGCGTATCCTCGCGCCCAAAAAGCTCGGAGATGCCATGGCACATGGCCCAGATGTGGTAGGACATCATGTGGATGGGCGGGCGTTCCTGTGCCGGCATGTGGCGGACAAGACCTTCGCATACCCGGTAGAGGACAGCGAACGCCCTGTCCCCGGCGCGCGGCACGTCCGGCCCGGTTTCTGAGCGGGCCGCGAACATCGCGACGAAATACGATCGTTTGGTGCGGGCGAAGTCGAGATAGGCCGCTGTAACGGCTTCGAACGCGCGCATCGGGGACGGCCCGCCGCTGTCGAACGCCGCTTCAAGCCGGTCGGCGAACAGCTCGAACCCAGTGCGGGCGACCTCGTCGAGCAGCGCATCACGATCCTTGAAGTGGCGGTAAGGTGCTGCGGGGCTGACCCCTGCGGCGCGTGCGGCCTCGGAGAAGGTGAAGCCGTTCGGACCCTTGTCGGCGATCAGGCCGAGCACCGCGGTGACAAGCGCCTCGCGCAGGTTTCCGTGGTGATAGCCGCGCCTGCCTTTTCCCTCGCGTTCCGCCATGAGGGGGAGGTAGCCGAGGGCCGGGGCAATGGCAATCGTGCCAGCGTTACTGAGTACCGGTGGTGCTGGTTGTCCCGGTGGCCGAATCGGATGAAGCAGCCGCAACGCCGATCGCCACGCCCGCCGCGATAACAGCAGCACCGGATATCCCGGCGGCAGCAATGGTCCCGGCAGAAAGACCGAGGGCTCCGGATGCGAGACCACCTGCGGTCGGGACCGCCGAGCCTAGGATTTGGGCTATGCTTGGGGCAGCGGGAGCCGAGGCCAACGGAAGGATCTCGCACAAGGTATCTTCGCACGAGAGGTATTCGCCCTCGTCCAGCGTCACCACTTCGCCGTTCTGCAATTCGATCTCGATGGCGCCAGAATCGAGCCAAATCTGAACGTCCTGTGCATGCACGTGGAGCGGCACAAAGATCATCAAAAGCGCCGCAAAGGGTGCGGTAACACGCAAGCCAGTCATCGGATCACCCGTCGTTTTAGCCCCTCAAGTGGCATTCTCCGGCAAATTCGGATCTGGCGCAAGCGGCGAAGATATTGTGGCTGCGTTAGAACTTGCCGTATTTCAGGTACGCCTGCTGCGGATCCATACCGCCGCGGATTGCCGAACGGATTGCACTCTCCGTGGCGATGTCGGTCTCGGCGGCCTCTAGGATCTCGGTGACCCGGGATTTCGGGATCCTGACCAGACCGTCGCGGTCGCCGACCATGTAGTCGCCGGGCTCGATGTCGACTTCGCCGATACGGATGGGGACGTTGACTGCGGCGGGGAGCCACCACCCGACGATGTCGCGCGGCGTGAAGCCGGAACACCAGGTCTGGAAATCGATCTTGAGCAGGAAGTCTGCATCGCGGATCATGCCGTCCGCGATTGCGCCACGCACGCCCTTGTCCTGGAGCGTTTCGGCGGACAGCTCGCCCATATGTGCAACCGTGCCGTCGTTCGGCTGATTGGTCCAGATGTGACCGTGCGGACACTGCGAGAGTAGCCCGGTCCAGGCGAGCAGTGTTTCGTGTGCATCGGCGGTCGGATCGACCTTGCCCAGGATTGTGAAAGCCGGGCCTGCCATCGCTCGTTCCGGGATCAGCGGGCGCAGACGCGGAGGCAGCGTGAAGTCGCGCAGGCCCATCTTGCGCATCACGTCGTGCAGAACGCCGGTGTAGCATTTGGCAAGGCGGTCGCTGATCTCGTCGGTCATGCTCTTATCTCCCAAAGGTGCCCTTCGGCACGTCGCTGCCGCCACACGCCCACCCGCCCACCCGCCGGCGCGCAGGCGCAGCGACGTGCGGACCGGCAGGATCATGCTGCGGGAAGGCAGGCCGGGCCGAGCGGTTCGAACGTCTTGTAGCCCATTATGAATTCGCGGTGACCCATCTGCTCGGAGGCCGTGCGCTCACCAGTGGCGACCGCGAGTGTCAGCGCATGGATTTCGTCACCGACCTCGGCCAACGGTGTCCCTTGCAGGATGCGCCCAGCGTTGACATCCATGTCATCCGCCATCCGGGCATAGGTTTCCGGGTTTGCGCAGATCTTGATCACCGGCGAGATGGCAGACCCGACGACCGAGCCGCGTCCCGTCACGAAATAGGTCAGGTGGGCGCCGCAGGCCATAAGTTCAGCAATTTCGGCGTTGTCATTGATATTCGGAAAGCCAAAGGTCGGCTCGCCGTCCGGGACGACGTCTAGCAGATAGAGTCCGCCGCGCGGCGGCTGGTCGCCCGGCTTCAGCATTCCATGGATCTCGCCCGAACCCGATTTGGCATAGGCGCCGAGAGATTTTTCCTCGATCGTCGTGAGGCCCCCGTCGGCATTGCCCGAGGCGAAGGATCCGTAACCCATCTTGCCATAGTAGATCGCGGCTTTCTCGACGGAATGGCGTAGTTCGTCGGCCAGTTCGGGCGTGGCGGCGCGGTCGGCCATGACGTGCTCGCAGCCGATCAGTTCGCCGGTCTCCTCGAAGATGCAGGCCGCGCCTTCGGTCACGAGGCGATCGAAGGCCAGACCTGCGGCCGGATTGCCGGTTATGCCCGATGTGCCGTCAGAGCCGCCGCAGACCGTGCCGATGACGAGTTCAGATATGTCCATGGGCACGCGTTCAGCCGCTTCCAAGGCGGGTAGGTGCTGCTGCACGAAAGCCTCACCCATGGCGATGGTGCTGCGCGTGCCGCCCTCGCCCTGGATGACCAGAGTTTCGACGGGACGGCCCGAGGCATCGATCACGCGGGCGAGTTTGTGCTTGTTGAAACTCTCGCAGCCGAGAGAGACAAGGAGGACCGCACCGACATTCGGATGGGTGCAGAGTGCTTCCATCATCCGCTGGGCATATGCGTTGGGGAAACAGCCGGGGAACCCGATGAGATGGACGTCATGGCCACGAAAGCCAAGCGTGATCTCGCGCGCGACGTGGTGGGCGCATTCAACCAGATATGCGACAACCAGGGTGTTTCGGATGCCCTTGCGGCCATCGTCGCGGAGATAACCGGTCAGCATGGCGCTTGCTCGGGGACCACGTAGCTCGGCGTGTAGTCGGAGCGGACGTTTTGGATGTGAACATGTTCGCCCGCCGCAATATCGGCGGTCGCGATCCCGATGGGGAAATTGTACTTCCAGATGGTCTCGCCCGTCGCGATGGCGCGGGCGGCGATCTTGTGCCCGAGGGTCAGAGCCGTCGCGAGTGTCGTGCGTTTGCCCTCGACATCGACGGTCTGTCCGGCAGCCATGCTGCTGGCGAGTACCAGGACGTTATCGCCTTCGGCGAGGCGGATCAGATGCATGTCACTCATCGACGTCGTCCATATCGCGCTGGCCCGTAAGCGCGCGGCGCACATGACTCCACGATAGACCGATGCCAAGTACAATGCCAATGCAGAGCAGGATCAGCCATTGCATCAAGCCCGGATCTTCGACGTTCAGATACTCATAATCGACCAGCACCCAGATGATCGCAGCCAGTAGGGCGATCACAAGACCGGCGCCGATGAAGCCGATTGATCGCAGCGTTGCGCGGAGGCAAATGACGTAGAGGATCACCAGGACCACGCCTGCGAGTGCCTTGACGGCAGTGTCGGTTTCGAACCCGGTCTGCATCCAATCGAAATACGACGTGCCGCTGGGGTTATAGGTCACCATGACAAGTCCGATCGCGAGCGCGATCCGAACCAGGAAACCAAATCCGCCCATTCCGTCACCCCCAGGGAACACAGATCGCGGGAAAGTGACCGGTGCCGCGCGGTGGTGCAAGCCCGAATTGGCTCGACCTGCCCGCTGCCACGGCGCAGGATCGGACGATGATGCTACTGGACATCGAGGCACGGATTGCCGCCTGCACGCTTTGCGCCGAACGCTTCCGCGCGACCGAGACGGCGCACGAGCCGCGCCCGGTCGTCTATCCCTCGAAGACCGCGCGGTTGATGATCGCCGGACAAGCGCCTGGCGCGCGGGTCCATGCCTCGGGCGTTCCGTTCGACGATCCCTCTGGGGACCGCCTGCGCGACTGGATGGGGATCGGACGCGACATGTTCTATGATACGACAAGGCTGGCCATCGTACCGATGGCGTTCTGCTTTCCGGGATATGACGCCAAGGGTTCAGATCTGCCGCCGCCGAAGATCTGTGCCGAGACCTGGCGGAGTTCCCTGCTGGCCCAGATGCCGCAGATCGAATTGGTTCTGGTGATTGGACAGTACGCGCAAGGGTGGCATATGGGCGGGGAGCGAAAACGAACCCTGACCGAAACCGTCCGGCACTGGCGCGACTATGGCCCGCATGTCCTGCCCCTGCCGCATCCATCCTGGCGCAACACCGCATGGCTGAAGAAAAACCCGTGGTTCGAGGACGAAGTGCTGCCGCATCTCAGGGCCGAAGTCGCGCGGCTTGCGGGATAACGTTTGCGGTCGCGCTGTCCGGATGCGTTGCAGGTGGGGCGTTGCCGCCACCCGCCGATGTCCCGTCAATCCCAGGTGATACGTTTTTGCGGGCAAGCGATGGTGAGAAGCTTGTGACATCGGAGTGGTTGCCGGGTCCGGCTCCTGTTGGTGTGATCCTGGCCTTTCACGGATACGGAGACTATGGGCATCTGACGTTCCGACGTGCGGCGGAGTACTGGCAGGCGCAGGGCCTCGCGGTTATTGCCGTCGACCAGCGCGGGTTCGGCCGCAATCGATCGTATGGGTTCTGGCCGGGTGCCGAGGGCCTGATCGCGGATGCCGCAGATATCGCGCAGCAGGTTCGGGGCCGTTTTCCCAGCGTGCCTCTGACCGTCGTTGGGCATTCGATGGGTGGTGGGGTCGTTACCGCAGCGGTGGCCGATGGTCTGGAGGCTGACAGGCTGGTTCTCGCGGGGCCTGCGATCTGGGGCGGTTCACTCTTGAACCCGCTTTATCGCGCATCGGCGTGGTTGGCTGCCGTCACCGTTCCAGACAAACGGTTCTCCGGGCGCGGTGTCGTCAAGATCCAGGCAAGCGATAACATCGACGCTCTGCGGGAGCTGTCGCAAGACGAACGCTACCTTTCGCCGCCTTCCGCGCGGGAGTTGCACGGGCTGGTCCGGCTGACCGATCTTGCAGAAGCGGCGGCGCCAGCAGTCACGATACCGTCGTTGATGCTGCTTGGCGCTAAGGATCAGGTTGTCATCAACGATGCTGCCCGCGCAACGTTCGAGCGCTTTGCCGGAGCTCGCGAAGTGATTGAATACGAAGATGGCTGGCACCTGCTGTTCCGTGATCTACAGGCCGAGCGCGTCTGGCGCGACGTCGCTGAATGGGCATTGGGTGATTTGGATCAGACAACAGGAGGCTCGGGATGAGCAACCGCCTGACGGAGCTTCATGCCCTTGCTTTGGAAACGGACCGATCGGAAGACTGGGCGCGGTTCTACCAGACCTTCGCGGGGACAAGTTTGATCGTGCCCCTGTCCGCAAGCGAAGGCGACACCGCCACCCCTGCTTTGACCGAACAGGACGGCGTGACCTGTGTGCTCGCGTATCCCGACATCGAAAGCTATGCGTCCTTGATCGGTGCGCCCGGCGAATATGCCGCGGTTTCCGGTGTTGACCTGGCGGAGATGCTTGCCCCTCAAACGACGGCCCTCAGCTTGCAAAGCGAACCGGGGATCGTGTTGCTTCCAAAGCAGTTGTCCTGGATTGCCGAGACATTTGGCGCCGAGGTCACGCGGGCGACCGGTTCGGGCGTGACGATAGAAACGCCGGAGGCGCCGGAGCTGGCGCTGATGGAGCAGTTGGGTGCGGCCGTGGCGGCGATGGGCGCCGACTGCCCCGAGGCGTGGTTGGTGGCGATGCGGGAAGATGAAGGATCCGCTGAACTTGTGCTTGTCCTCGGTTTGTCTGACAGCGCACGCAGGATCGAGGGTGAATTGGCTGAGACCGTGACGCGCGCGGTCCAGACAGTCACGGATCTGCCCTTTGCGGTCACCTGTCCAGACCGGGGCGCGCCTTTGATGGCGGCTGCCCGCAAGAACGGGATCGGTGTCGGCGGGTGAGTTAGTTTTCGGCTAGCACCCTCTGCCGCGCCAGGCCCGCGTCGCGGTCCGGCACATAGAGCAGCCCGGCCAGGCGGCGCACCAAGGCGCTTTCCTCGTGATCGCGTTCGCCATCGGCATAGATTACACGCCAGACGGCTTCGATCACACCGACGCGGTCTTCGAACGGTACGGCGTCCTTTATGACCCGCGTGAAGCGCACGAGATCCGTCGCCTCGGATTGAACGATCTGTGCTTCGGCGCGCAATTCGGATGCTTGCGCCTCGTTCAGGTGAAACCGGCCCTGTAGGATACGCCCGATTTGAGCCTGTTCCTCGGCAGCGTAGTGACCATCGGCCAGGGCTGCTTCGATCAGGATGGCCGCGAGCGCGATCTGTGCGGGGTCGTGCTTCGGCGCCCCGGTTGGCGCGGGCTTTCCCGAAAGCATTTCAAGAAGTTGGTCTATCATGACGGAGTTAGTAATCATCCGCGTATCAGAATGCGAGCGTTGCGGGTCAGAAAACCGCAGATGGCTCAAATTTGCGCCGTATTGTGTCAAGAAATGTTAAGGGATTAACCAAAAATGCGGTAATCCCGCAAATAGTGCGGCTGCACCTAGGTGTGCCGGACCTGAGAACGTGACAGGATGTCGTCTGTGAGACCCGATGATCAAGTTCGACAATGTCAGCAAGTCGTTCTGGAGCGGTGGCCATCAAAAGGTCATCCTGCACAATTCCAGTTTCAAGGTGGATGTCGGTCGGAACCTCGGGATTCTCGCGCCGAACGGAACCGGCAAGAGCACCTTGGTCAACATGATGGCGGGACTGGAGAAACCGGACCACGGCCGCATTCAGCGGCGCGGACGCATCAGTTGGCCAGTGGGTTACAATGGCGGCGTTGTGCGCACCATGTCGGGTGCCGAGAACATCCGCTACATCGCGCGCCTTTACGATCGGGACGAATTCGAGACGCTCGCGTTCTGCATGGATTTCGCGGAGCTCGATCACTACATCGACATGCCGGTCCGGACCTATTCTGCGGGAATGCGGTCGCGCCTGGCTTTTGCGATCCTGATGGCGATCGATTTCGATTTCTATCTGGTGGACGAGGGCGCGTCGGCGGGCGATCGGAACTTCAACGAGAAAGCCGCGAACATGTTTCGCGAGCGGCTGGAATACTCGACATTGGTCATGGTATCTCACAGCCCAGAGACACTGAAGCAGTACTGCGAGCAAGCGGCGGTGCTGCTGGACGGCAAGCTGCATATATTCGACTCTCTGGAAGAGGCGAAAGAGCTGTACGAATATGAGTGAAGATCGGTCCAGAGACCCGGACGGCGGGCGCCAGCAGGACGATCTTTCGGGTATGTTCTCCGAACGACCGGGAGGGCGGTCTGGTGTGCGCGAAAGCGAGGCATCGGCATCCTCTGGCGATCCAGCCAAGGATTCATTGAGCGCGGGCGAAGGCATGGCCGAGGCAGGTGCGCGCGCTGCTGATACCGCGGCGATGATCCCGGCGTCCGTTGACGAGGATGCGGTTGAGAAGCATCGCGCGGCAAAGCAGGCACGAATCCGCAAGAAGCGCCGTGCGATGCGCGAAGGTGGTGAAGATCCGGACGGCGACGAGCCGCAGCTGCCGGCGAAGGTGCGCGGCAAGGGTGGCGGCGGAAAGAAAGGCAGTGCACTGCCTGCACTGCGTCCGGACATCAAACCGGATACGCCCGCGCTGCGCGCCGAACGGGTCGAGGCAATCCGCCGCGATCTGGTCAAGCGGCGGCGTCGCAAGGGCGGCACGATGCTGCTCAAGCTCTGGGCTTTCGTGCTGGCGCCGACCCTGATCGTTGGTTACTTCCTCTGGTGGGTCGCATCGGACATGTATGAGTCCGAGTCCAAGTTCATGGTCGAAAGCGCTGATGGAGGCGGCTCCCCTGCGGGCGGTTTGCTGTCATCGTTCCTTGGCGGGGGCGGCATCAACGACCCGGTCGCGGTGCAAACCTATATCGTGTCTCGCGATGTGTTGCGTCTCTTGGATCAGGAACATGCCTGGATCGCGCACTTTCAGGCGCCGGATCTCGATATCATCAACAGGCTCGATCCGACGGCGACGTTCGAGGAAGCATACGCGCACTACCAGAAGATGGTGAGCGTCAGCTACGATCCGACCGAGGGTATCATCGAGATGGCGCTTGTCGCCTCTGATCCCGATTCCGCGCGACGCTTCAGTTCCGCCATTATCGGTTACGCCGAGACGAAGGTTGATGAATTGTCGGATCGGGTGCGCAACGATGCGATGCAAGATGCCGACCGGAACCTTGCAGATGCTGAGGCAGCGCTCAAGCGCGCCCAGCTTGCCGAAGCGGAAATGCGCAAGCAGCAAGAGATTTTTTCGATCGAAAGCGAGGTTGCGACGGCGATGTCGATCATTGCCGGGATGGAGACCGAGCTTGAAGCGTTGAGTGCCCGGTTGACCAATTTGCGCCGCGTGACGTCTGAGTCTGATCCCAGGGTCGAGCGGATTCGCAACCAGGTCGAAACGCTCGCCGCCCGGATCGAACAACGTCGATCGGCCGTCGCTGGTGCATCAACGCAGGCAACAACAAGCCTGGCCGATGCGAATGCCGAACTGACGCGTGCTCAGATCGACGTCCAGGCTGCAATGGCGATCTTCACGTCGGCCTTGCAGGCGCGCGAACTTGCGCGCGCGAATACGGCACGTCAGCACCGTTATCTTTCGGTCGTCTCGACGCCGTCTGTGCCCGATGAGTCAAACTACCCCAAAAAGCCACAGCTGTTGGCTCTTGCGTTTATCTGCTTCCTGGGTTTCTACATCATCTTCTCATTGACCGTCTCGTTGATCCGCGAGCAGGCAAGCATCTGAAACACCATCGGGAGAACCCGAGTGACAGAGTCAGCGCAGCGCGAAGTGGCGGCGGGGGCCGTTACGTTCTCGAACGAAAGACCGTTCGCCCTGATCGCTGGACCCTGCCAGGCAGAGAGTACGGACCATGCTGTCGACATCGCAGGCGCCATGGCCGAGATCTGCCATGCACGGTCCATCGGATACGTCTTCAAGGCAAGTTTCGATAAAGCGAACCGTACTTCGGTAGCCGGCGTTCGCGGATTGGGCCTCGAGAACGGGCTGCGCACGCTACAAAGCGTCAAGGATCAGATCGGCTGTCCAGTTCTAACGGATGTCCATTTGCCGGAACACTGTTCACCTGTGGCCGAGGTTTGCGACATCCTCCAGATCCCGGCATTTCTGTGCCGCCAGACCGATCTGCTTCTCGCGGCAGGCGCGACCGGCGCCGCAATCAATGTCAAGAAGGGTCAGTTTCTCGCACCTTGGGACATGCCCAACGTTGCCGCGAAGATTGCCTCGACCGGGAATCACAACATTACGATGTGCGAGCGCGGGACGTCGTTTGGCTACAACACGCTCGTGACGGACATGCGCGCGCTGCCGCAGATGGCCGCCACCGGATATCCGGTCATCTTCGACGCAACGCATTCGGTGCAGCAACCGGGCGGGCTTGGTGGTGCGTCCGGTGGTCAACGCGAATTTGCTCCGGTCCTGGCCCGGGCTGCGGCGGCTGTTGGTGTGGCCGGGTTCTTCATCGAGACGCATCGTGATCCCGACAGTGCGCCAAGCGACGGCCCGAACATGATCCCGCTTGATCGGATGGCCGCGTTGCTTGACCTCCTCCAAGCGATTGATCAGGCCGCCAAAGCGGAGCCGGTCGTGCTTTGATCTGCATTTGAACACCATCATCGCCGTCAGTCTTCGGACGGAACCACAGGACAGGAAGACAGGATGCCAGTTCCAACGCCGCGCACGGATGTTGAGGTCAACACCTTTGACAGCCTGACATATCCGATGATCAAGCCAACCGGGTTCCGCGAATATGATGCCCGTTGGCGTTTTCCGGACGAGATCAATCTGGAAGGGATTCAGGCCTTGGGCTTGGGCCTTGCAACGCAACTCCACGAGGCCGGGCTGCCGCCGGTGGTGGCTGTGGGCAACGATTACCGGTCTTACTCACTCTCGATCAAGCAAGCGCTGATGGTCGGCCTGATGTCGGGCGGTGCGGACGTTCATGATATTGGCACGGCGCTGAGCCCGATGGCATATTTCGCACAGTTCGACCTTGATACCCAAGCGGTGGCGATGGTCACGGCGTCCCACAATCCGAATGGCTGGACCGGTGTGAAGATGGGGTTTCAACGGCCACTGACGCACGGCCCAGACGAGATGAGCCGCCTGAAGGAGATTGTTCTGGGTGGTTCTGGCATCCTGCGCGACGGAGGCCGTTATACCAAGGCCGAGGGCGTCAAGGATCGATACATCGATGATCTGGTTGGCGACTTCCGGATGTCGCGACCTTTGAAAGTCGTGTGTGCTACAGGCAACGGGACTGCGGGCGCCTTCGCTCCAGAGGTGCTGAGCCGCATTGGATGCGAAGTGGTCCCGCTGCACTGCGAACTGGACTATGAGTTCCCGAACTACAACGCGAACCCTGAAGCCATGGAGATGCTGCATGACATGGCTGCCGCGGTAAAGGCGTCGGGTGCCGACCTTGCGCTGGGGTTCGACGGGGACGGCGACAGGTGCGGTGTCGTCGACAACGATGGCGAGGAGATCTTTGCCGACAAGGTTGGCGTCATCCTGGCACGCGACCTGATCAAGCTCTATCCAGGGGCGACGTTCGTCGCAGATGTGAAATCGACAGGCCTGTTCGCGTCGGACCCGGCATTAATCGAAGGTGGCGCGAAGGCAGATTACTGGAAGACCGGGCACAGCCACATGAAACGCCGTGTGCACGAACTGGGCGCATTGGCCGGTTTCGAGAAATCCGGCCATTACTTCCTCGCCCCGCCAATCGGCAAAGGCTACGACTGTGGTCTGCGGGTCGCGGTCGAGTTGTGCAAGCTCATGGATCGTAATCCCGACATGTCGATGGCGGATCTACGCCGAGCACTGCCGAAGACCTACGCAACGCCGACCATGTCACCTTACTGCTCTGACGAGGAAAAGTACGCGGTGATCGAACGGCTTCAGGCGAAACTCGTCGCGATGGGAGAAGCAGGAGAAACGCTTGGCGCGCTGCCGATCGAGAACGTGGTCACGGTGAACGGTGCGCGGGTTTTGCTGAAGGGCGGTGCCTGGGCGTTGGTGCGCGCGTCTTCGAACACGCCCAATCTGGTTGTGGTATGCGAGACAAGCACATCTGAAGACGAGTTGCGGGAAATCTTCAAAGCGCTGGACGGCGTGATCCGGTCCGAGCCGAGCGTCGGCGACTACGACCAGACCTTCTGACCATTCATTCAGCGGCGATGGCTGTCTCGGACCAGTCGACGGTCTCGCGCCGCTGATAGGGGGTAAACCAGTCCGGGTCGGTGCGATGTTCGACGCGTCCATCGGCCCATATTCGTGCCACCGCCCGCCGAGACGACAGGCAGAATGCATGCACGGACATCTGCATGCCTCCGGTGTGGCAGTATCCGACCTCGATGTGGCAGTCGATCACCATGGACTTGCCGACGAAGCCCATCGCGCCCATGCCGATCGAGTTGCCTAGCTCCTTGAACTCCATTTCAAGCTCGGCGATTTTCGGGTCTGGGTTCCGGTCGCCAACGGTCCGCAGACAAGCCGCGCGTTTGCCAAGCACCATGCATGTATCTTTCGAGCCGCCGAGTCCGATTCCGATAATTGCCGGCTGGCAGGCGAGGCCGCGTTTTCCGAAGGCCACGAGCGAGTCGAGGTAGAACCGCTTGATCCCCTCGATACCGTCCGATGGGAACAGCATCCGATAATCGGTGCCGAACAATCCGCCCTTGTGGACGGTCGTCAGGTCGATCCAGTCACCACCCGGTTCGAACCCATACTCGATCTCGGGCGCATTGATCCCGACATTGTTGTTGTGATCGGTGCGCCACAGCGGGTGCACGCGATTGGGGCGCAATGGAACGCCGTTTGTTGCGTTGGCCGTCGCGCGCCGCAGAGCTTCTTCCAGTGCGACCGGTCCACCCTGTATCTTGGCCTCATTGCCCATCTTGACGAACCAACGCGGGCAACCGGTGTCACCGCACATCGCGCGGCGATCTTCCTTGGCGGCTTCGTAATTCTCCAGCATTGCCTGCAGGACGAACGACGACAGGTCGCCATCTTCGACCTGCGCGGCCTGCTTCAAACCGTCGAGATAATCCTGCGGGATCTCGATTGCGGCCTTGTCCATGAGCGTTTCGGCGGTCGATTGAATGAGGTCGATGGGGATCATGGTGCGCTCCGGTACTGTCGGCGTGAGGATCCCAGATTTCCGCAATCGCCTCAATGGCTCAGCGCCATCAATAAGAATAATCAATCGGGTAGAGCATCAAGACCGGGTTACGTGCCGCTCGGCCACTGGAATGCTCGGTTGATCAGTTTCTGGATTTGAAGAGAAGAACGATCAGCGTGGAAGCGGCAAAGAGCATCTTTCTGCGCCCATTGGAGAGCGTGTCGAGGAAATCTGCCCGTCACCACTCGCGCTCTTGTCGGGACGCCTCACCTTCACCGTAATTGCCCGGCTTGGCTGAAGATGCATGCGCCTGCGCGACAGTCTGATCCGTCTGAAGCGTCGCGAGATCGCGTGGGTGGTGCGGTTTCACTCAGTGGGTTGTGTTGCGCTGCAAAATAGTAAAGCATCGCTGCTCGTTAGCACAACAATCAGTTTGTGCGACGCAACAGGAGAGACCAAAAAATGCACTTCAGACCCATTCTCTCTGCAGTCGCGCTTGGCTTGGGGATTACCCTGAGCTCAGGAGCAGCGATGGCGCAGAAAGCCGGTGGCACGCTTGTCTATATCGTTCAACCCGAGCCGCCCTCACTCGCATCATATTTGTCTACGTCAGGCCCAATCGGGCTTGTGGCCCCCAAGATCTACGAAGGCCTGCTAGACTACGACAACGATCTGAACATCCTTCCGTCGCTCGCTGCCAGCTACGAGGTCAGTGAAGATGGCAAGACTGTCACCTTCAAACTGCAGGAAGGCGTGAAGTGGCACGATGGCGAGCCATTCACCTCGGCCGATGTTCAGTTCACGATCATGGAAGTCCTGAAGAAGGTCCACCCGCGCGGCCCGAACTCTTTCCGTGAAGTGACGTCGATCGATACGCCCGATGCGTTGACTGCAGTGTTCAACCTTGCCAATCCGGCACCTTACATGCTGCGCGCGATGTCCGGCTATGAAAGCCCCATCGTGCCCAAGCACCTGCTGGAAGGTACGGACGTGCGCAGCGCCGATCTGGTGAACAATCCGGTCGGCACGGGTCCATTCAAGTTCAATGAGTGGAAGAAGGGCCAGTACATCCGCCTCGACAAGAACGAGGACTACTGGAAGGAAGGTCTGCCCTACCTCGACCGTCTGGTCGGCCGGTTCATCCCGGATGCCTCGACCCGGACCGCAGCCATGGAAAACGGCGAGGTCATGTACGGCGCGTATGGCGCGATCCCGAACATCGATGCCGTGCGCCTGCGCGATACCGATGGGTTCTCAGTCACGACCGATGGCTACTCGATGATCAACCCGGTCTCGCTGATCGAGTTCGATACGACTGAGCCTCCGTTCGACAACCCGGCCATGCGCAAGGCGATCTCGCTGGCGCTGGACCGTTCGTTCCTGATCGAAAACATCTGGTTCGGATATGGGAAGCCAGCAACGTCGGCACTGTCGTCAAACTTCGCGCCGACCGGTCTCTACAAAGATCCGATGCCGAACTACGTCGCGAATGCTGACCTCGACGCAGCCAAGAAGATGCTGGATGACGCCGGGATCACTGCCGGAGCGGACGGTGTTCGTGCAAAGGCCGTGCTCGACCTGATCCCTTACGGCGAAGACTGGCGCCGGGCAGGCGAGTACATGAAGCAGGCGCTGGCCCCGATCGGTATCGAGGTTGAGCTTCGCTATGAAGACGTTCCGACGTGGCTGAAGCGGATCTACCACAACTACGACTTCGCCATGAACGTGAACTATTTCTACCAGCTCTCGGATCCGGTTCTGGGCGTGCACCGTCACTACGGCACCGATCAGATCCGCCAGGGTACGCACTTCGTGAACTCTTCGCGCTACTCGAACCCGAAGCTGGATGATCTGTTGTCGTCCGGTGCCCAGGAAGCTGATGCCACCAAGCGGGCCGAGATCTATGGCGGCATCCAGAAGATCCTCGCCGACGACATGCCGGTCGTGAACCTCTTCGAGATGCAGTTCCTGACCGTCTACAATGACAAGTTCCAGGGTCACGACAACTCGGCACTGGGAGCTTACGGTTCATTCTCCGAGGCGTATCTCACCGAGTAATCCCGGCGGGATTGCAACACGGGTGCCGGCCTTCGGGCCGGTGCCGTTCTGGCTGGGGGACCCAATGAACCATTCCACGCGGCGCTTGCGCTATGTGTTGAAACGGCTGATCCAGGCGATACCCATCGTGATCGCGATCGTCGTGATGAACTTCTTCCTGCTCAACCTGGCAGAGGGCGACGCCGTCGACGTCCTGGCGGGCGAGGCGGGATCGGCGACCCCTGAGTACATGGCTGAATTGCGGGCCAAGTTCGGGCTGGATCAACCGCTGCCGGTGCAACTGGCTGTCTACATGAAGAACGTCCTGACGCTGGATCTGGGCTATTCGTTCCGGCACGAGATGCCGGTGAGTGAGCTCATCTTCGACAGGCTATTCGCCACGCTGCTGTTGATGGTCTCGACCATCTCACTCGCCGTTGGTTTCGGCATTCTGCTTGGTCTCATCGCGGCGACAGGCCTGAACACATGGCGCGATACGGCGATCTCGATCTTCGCGCTGATCACCTATGCGACGCCGCTGTTTTGGGTCGGGCTGATGCTGATCGTTGTGTTTTCACTTGGGTTGGGCTGGTTCCCAACCTCGGGCATGGAGAACTTCGCACAGTTTTACGAGGGATGGGACCGTGTCTTCGACATCGCGCATCACTTGGTGCTGCCGACCATCACGCTATCGCTCTTCTATTTGGCGCTCTACACACGTCTGATGCGCGCCTCGATGCTGGAGCAATACGGTCAGGACTACGTCGTCACTGCCCGCGCCAAAGGGGTTTCGGAGCGGCGTATCGTTTTTGTCCACGTCCTTCGCAATGCACTTCTGCCGGTGGTGACAATGGCTGGCGTTCAGGTCGGGGCGTTGATCGGCGGGTCTGTCATCGTCGAATCCGTCTTTGCCTGGCCAGGCCTTGGAATGCTGGCATTCGAGGCACTGTTTGCGCGCGACCTGAACCTGCTTCTTGGCATATTTCTTTTGTCCGCGCTTCTGGTGGTCGGCGTTAACTTGATTGTCGACATCGTCTACTCATCGCT
>ERZ1740062.580-NODE-580-length-18587-cov-6.711148_pt1 | contig 18587 bp, 20 predicted proteins | sample MGYA00581741_ERZ1740062 | MGnify/ENA primary metagenome ERZ1740062 (study PRJEB43018, sample SAMN04849747) | marine metagenome | isolation source: floating plastic debris | place: Pacific Ocean | collected 2008-09-01 | study: EMG produced TPA metagenomics assembly...
GGCAGCATGTGGCTGAACGCCGCCGCCTGCGCGGCCATCAAACCCGGATTGCGCACCTCGTGCAGATCTCCTGCACCCATGCCCAGTGCCTCGCGCCGGTTCACCGAGGAGATCACCAGCATCGGCACACTGTCGGCATAGGCCTGCGCCATCGGCGTCAGGATGTTGGTCAGGCCCGGTCCGGTGATCACGAAGGCCACCCCAGGGTTGCCGGTTACCCGCGCATAGCCATCTGCCATAAAGCCCGCGCCTTGTTCGTGCCGGGGTGTCACATGGCGGATCGAGGACCCGGCGAGACCGCGATACATCTCGACCGTGTGGACCCCGGGAATCCCGAACACCGTGTCGACGCCATACGCCTCCAGCCAGCCGATGATCTGTTCCCCAAGTGTCGCCATTTCAGCCTCCTCCGCGCTGTCGCCGCGCTATCGCTTGCCAGCAAGCAATGCAATCTCTACATCTCCGGCAGCGACAAGCCCGAGGACGCAGCCATGCCCGTACCCGCCTCTGAGATCGAGCGCCTGATCCTGGCGACTTTTCCCGATGCGAAGGTCGAGATCCGGGATCTGGCCGGGGACAACAACCACTGGGCTGCCACCGTCATCGACGAGAGTTTTCGCGGCAAGAACCGTGTGCAGCAGCAGCGCATGGTGAATGCCGCCCTGAAAGAGATCCTGGAGGGGTCCGATGCTCCTCTGCACGCACTGGCGTTGACCACCAGCGCCCCGGACTGAGAGGAACCTGAGATGTTGGATACGACCGAAGCCAAGCAGCAGATCCAAAAAGACGTGGACGGCCATGACGTGGTGCTGTTCATGAAGGGCAACAAGACGATGCCGCAGTGCGGGTTCTCGTCCCGTGTCGCGTCGATCCTGACCTATATGGGCGTGGACTTCCATGACGTGAACATTCTGGAATCGGACGAGTTGCGTCAGGGCATCAAGGAGTTCTCGGACTGGCCGACCACTCCGCAACTCTATGTGAAGCAGGAGTTCGTCGGCGGCTGCGATATCGTCACGGAGATGACGATTTCGGGCGAGCTGGATCAGCTTCTCGATGACAAGGGCGTCGGCTATGACAAGGACGCAGCCAACAAGATCCGCGAAGCCAACGGCTGAGGCGGCGGCAAAGCCGGCCAAGAAAACCAAAGCCGCGAAGACCTTTGCGACAGGACAAGTCGTCCTGATCGCGGGCCTGGGCAATCCGGGCGCGCAATACGCCCGGAACCGCCACAATATCGGCTTCATGGCGCTGGACGCGGCGGCGGACCAGCACGGGTTTGCGCCCTGGCGTTCGAAGTTTCAGGGCGAGATGGCCGAGGTGCGGATCGGCGACAAGCGGATCATCCTGCTGAAGCCGATGACCTACATGAACGAGTCCGGCCGTGCGGTCGGTGAAGCTGCACGGTTCTTGAAGGTGCCGCCCAGCGATGTGATCGTCGTGCATGACGAGCTGGATCTCGCACCGGGCAAATGCCGCGTGAAGTTCGGCGGAGGCCACGCAGGGCACAACGGTTTGCGATCGATCCACGCGCATATCGGCGCGGACTATGCGCGGGTGCGGCTTGGGATTGGTCACCCCGGCGACAAGAACAAGGTCTCGGGTTACGTGCTGCACGATTTCGCCAAGTCCGAGGAGGTCTGGCTGGACGATCTGTTGCGCGGGTTCTCCGACGGTCTGCCGAAGCTGGTGGCAGGAGACGACGCAGGCTTCCAGAACGCGGTGGCATTGCGGGTGAACCCGCCCCGTCCGTCGTCTGGCAAGGTAGCGTCCGCGCGAAGATCGCCCGGAAAAGCGCCGCCGCATCAGGCAAAGATGTCCGGTAAGCGGCCCGCAGAGGCCGTCAAGAAGGCTCAGAACGCACTAAAGGATGCCGGGCCAACCAATCCGCTCGCGCGGTTGCTGGCAAAGTTCTCGAAGTGAACGACAGCAGGTTGCCACACATTCTGGAAGCCGAATTTGGCGAAATCGAAACGGGGTTCCAGGTCACTGGGTTTGCGGATGTTCAACTCGTGAAGTACCGCTCGGACGATCGACATCGGATTTCCACTCTTGGTTTACATCGCTGGGGTTGGAGTACTCAAAGCGTCCGATTCGAATGGTTCGCAGAATTCCGGAACGAGTTCTCGCCAGACCGCATGGCGACCGCTATGGACTATGCAGTGCAATGCCTGCTGAGTGGCAACGTGTCACCTCCTATGCAGGGAACATACCTGTCGCTGCCAGAGTCGGTTTGGCCCGAGATCGACAGTTCGACGCTCTACTTCACGTCCATGCCGCTTAGCGAGCGGACAACTGCATATTGTAAAGCAACCGGGCTCGCTTTTGTCCGCTTGTTCGCGATCTCTCAAGAAGAGAAATCGTTGATCCGGAGCAACGGCTGGCAGGAACTTGAGAGTCGCTGGGAGCTAGCGGACGACTGCCAGTAGAGTGGATCGGAAACAGAAGATCCCAAGCCTCAAAACGCACCGTATAGATCCTTGAGCAGGCCTTGCCCGGCAGTCTGCTCGCGTTCGCGAAGTTCCTGAAGTTCTAGGTTCCAGAAAGACTATGGGGTACGGCAAACGGATCGACGTTCGGATCGCGGTGCCACGTGTATTCAGCCCACTCAGCCGCGTCTTCGGCGGCCTGCTGACCGAGGATCTTGGCGATAAGCGCGAGGCTCATGTCCATGCCAGCCGAGACACCGGAGGAGGTCCAGAACTTGCCGTCCTCGACCCAGCGGGCCTCGTAGATCCAGTCGACCTTGTCGCTGTGGGTCATGACCCAATCGAACGCGCGCTTGTTGCTTGTCGCCCTGCGGCCATCAAGCACGCCCGCTTTGGCAAGCAAGGCGCTGCCAGTGCAGACCGAGGTCACGAACTGTGCCTTCGCGGCCTGTTCGCGCAGCCAGTCCATCATGACGGCATTGTCGTTCTGCGCCCGCGTGCCGGGCCCGCCGGGAACCAGAACTATATCGTAGGACTTGCCATCCTGAAACGCATCGGCTGCGACAACTTCGGGGCCATGGGTCGACGCGACCGGCCCGCGCGCCTCGGCGACCATGCGGATCTCGAATTGATCGCGATGCATTCCGAACATCTCGACCGGGCCGAGCGCATCAAGCGTCTCGAATTGCGGGAACACAACGATTGCAACGGTGAGCATGGTTTTTCCCCATAGGTTGTGGCGAGCAGCTTGGGCAGATAGCCCCGGGAATTCAACACCGGACTCCGTTCGCCAGTGATCACTTGAGGATCGACACCCGCCCAAGGGGAAGACTGGGCGGGCGCAGCACGGGGTTGGCCGGGGTCCTGGTCCCTGAGCCGAGGCGTCAGGGACCAGGTCTTGCACATCAGACGAACAGGAAGTTCGTCTCGGTCAGCTCTTCGAACGATGTGTCGCGCAGCACGATCCGGTCGGCGCCGAGGTCGATGATCACGCTGTTGCCACGGCCGCGGGAGACATCCTCGAGACCCGCAAGATCGGTGATGTCCGTTCCACCCAGAACGATGACGTCCGCATCCGCGTCGAAGTCCTGCACGACGTCACGGCCATCGCCCGCGGCAAACAGAAACGTATCCGATCCACTGCCGCCTTCCAGGCGGTCGTTGCCCTCGCCACCATTCAGCACATCGTCGCCGCTGCCGCCGTGCAGGAAGTCGCGTGCTGCGCCACCGGACAGTGCGTCGTTGTCCGCGCCGCCGAACAGCACGTCGCGCTCTTCTCCACCGTCGAGGACATCGTTGCCGTCCTCGCCATAGATCCGGTCGCGGCCGCCACCGCCTTCGATGGTGTCATCGCCCGATCCACCGAGCGCCCGGTCGTTGCCCTCGCCACCGAAGATGCGATCATTGCCGGCACCCCCGAACAGCAGGTCGCGCGCTTCGCCGCCATCCAGCAGGTCGGCACCGTTGCCGCCAGCCAGGAAGTCCCGGCCTTCGCCGCCAAAGAGATCGTCGTAACCGTTGTTGCCGAACAGAAAGTCACGGCCCTCGCCACCGGTGACGATGTCGTCGTCATCGCCGCCGAAGAATACGTCGCGGCCCGCGGTCAGGTCGGTCGTGACAACCGTGTTGATGTGTACGACCGCAATCTGCGCGCCCGGCAGCGTGAAATCAGCGGCAATCGGATCGATGAAGTTCCCGAACGCGTTGGTGCCGCCCAAGATGTTCTGCGTACCGCCCGGATTACCGTCGGAGCCGTTGAAGCCCGGATGCAGCTGGACGGTGCCGTTCTCGTCCACGCCCGTGTTCGGAGCGGTCTGGTTGATGAAGGCCGCGTCTTCCTCGGTGTTCACCTCGGTCCCGGCGTCGTAGACATCCGTGCCCTCGAACACGCTGCGGCTGGCGCCCAGGAAATTGCCCGAAGAATCGAACAACTCGACCGCATCGTCAGTGCCAATGAACGCGTCATTCGACGGCAGGATCATTGCGCCGTAGCTCGCAAAGCGGTTCTGCGAACCGTCGACATCGATGATCGCAGTCGCCACCTCCTGCGTGTCGATCGGACCGGCAGCTCCCGCAACGACGATGCCCTGACTGTCGGGCGAGACCGCGAGACGCTCCTGCGCAAGCGTCGCTGCGGCGCCATCTTCGGCAAGGGATTCGAGACCGGGCGAGGCCACGTCGCCGACATCGAACAGATCGAAGCTGCCGTCATGGAAACCGAAATATGTGGGGGTCAACGCGACACCGCCGGTGGGTGACGTGTTGGTGACCGTAATGCGCAGTTCAGTCATGGATGTCTCCTGGCTATTTCCCCAACGTCATGTTGGCGCGGCAGGAGCTAGGCGGTTTTCGCCTTCGTGGCGAATGACACCTGCTCGCGCTTTCGTTCTCTGTCGTGTGAAGAGGCGCAGCGAATTATTAACCACTCTGAGTGTTCGCGAGGAGCGGCCGCTCCTTGACCGGTGCCCAATCGCATGCCAGAGGACCGCGCGGATCAGCAGGAGCAAGTCATGGGTTTCAGGTGCGGGATTGTCGGGCTGCCGAATGTCGGCAAATCGACATTGTTCAATGCGCTGACGCGGACCGCTGCGGCACAGGCGGCGAACTTTCCGTTCTGTACGATCGAGCCAAACGTCGGTGAGGTTTCGGTGCCCGATCCGCGGCTCCAGAAGATCGCGGACATCGCCAAATCTGCCAGCGTCATTCCTGCCAGGCTAACCTTCGTTGATATCGCAGGCTTGGTTAAAGGCGCCAGCAAGGGCGAGGGGCTGGGCAATCAATTCCTTGCTAACATTCGTGAGACCGACGCGATCGCTCATGTCCTGCGCTGCTTCGAGGATGACGACATCACGCATGTCGAAGGCCGGGTTAACCCGGTCGAGGACGCAAGTGTGATCGAGACCGAACTGATGCTTGCGGATCTCGAGTCGATCGAAAAGCGTCTGCAGAACCTGTCGCGCAAAATCCGGGGTGGCGACAAGGAAGCCGTCGAGCAGGAGCGCCTGCTGAAGATGGCGCAGGAAGCGATCGAGGATGACCGCCCTGCCCGCACGGTAGAGATTGCCGACGACGACGCGCGCAACTGGAAGATCCTGGGCCTTCTGTCGGCCAAGCCGGTGCTCTACGTCTGCAATGTCGAAGAGGATTCTGCATCCGACGGCAACGCGCACTCTGCGGCAGTCTCAGAGCTGGCGGCCGGACAGGGGGCGGCGTCGGTCGTGATCTCGGCCGCCATCGAGGAGGAAATCAGCCAGCTCTCCGACGAGGACAGGGCCGAGTTCCTGTCCGATCTCGGGCTGGAAGAGCCCGGGCTCGATCGTTTGATCAAAGCCGGCTACGGGTTGCTCAGGCTGCGCACGTATTTCACGGCCGGTCCGAAGGAGGCGCGCGCCTGGACGATCCCTGCAGGTGCCCGAGCACCACAGGCAGCGGGCGTGATTCATGGCGACTTCGAGGCCAAGTTCATCCGCGCCGAAACGATTGGCTATGATGACTACGTGACGCTCGGTGGCGAACAGGGTGCGAAAGAGGCGGGCAAGATGCGCGCCGAAGGCAAAGGCTACGAGGTTCTCGATGGCGACGTGCTGCACTTCCTGCACGGAGGCTGATCCAGAGGCTCGGGTTTGAACTGCATTTACGTCGATTTGGCCTCGACATCGTCTTGACCATCAGCCGGTCCGGCGCTATCTGAGCTCTCCTCCCGCTGGGGAATAGGTTAACGGTAGACCCACGGACTCTGACTCCGTTAGTCCTGGTTCGAATCCAGGTTCCCCAGCCAATATTTTCAAAGACTTAGCTAGGTGACGGAAGTCTTAGGCTCAGAATCGCGTGTCTGGGCACCGCTAATCGGATGAACTTCGAGCTGCTCGACCACGCAGTCCTTGTATTCTTCTCCGGCGACCGGAGTTACTCGGTTCCATCTCCAGGTAGCTCGTTCAAAGACTGCGCAAGAACGGCTGGTATCAACGACGACCGGGCGAACACACATGGCCTGCGAAAATCAGGGACGACTCGTAGGTTATCGCCGGCGCAACTGAGAACGAGATCGCGGCATACCTCGCTCATAAGGACATTCGCCAAGCGTCAATCTACACGCAAAAGGCGAACCGTCGACGACGCACGGAAAGCCGAATGGCAGAGCTAGACGGAACAACGTCAGTCTGGAACCTGACCAACCATCCCAGAAGGTTGGTCACCGCGGTCTATCCCCAGAAGGGAAAACGAAAAAGAACCAGAATGGTACGCCCTACGGGACTCGAACCCGTGTTTCCGCCGTGAAAGGGCGGCGTCCTAGACCGCTAGACGAAGGGCGCGCCGGAGCGCCTCTCCTAGCGGCTTGCCTGGCACGTGACAAGAGGTTTTACGCGGAAATGTAACATCACGATCAAGGGACCGCAGAGACGTCTTCGACGCGCAGTTTCGACTTCCGCCGACCGCCCCAGTCGTCGATCTCGAGCCGTCCGGCTACATGGACAGGCTGCCGTCGTCCGGCCGCGGCATTCAGGAACTCGGCGATCCCGTTATCGGCAGCACCGAACGCGATCGCGGCGAGGTTTCCGCCCTTGTCCCCGAAACGGGCCTGGCAATGACCGCTTCCGACAACACGCACTCCGGACGGCACGACATCCGGAAAGACAATGCGGGGCGCGGCGTTCGCTGGGCCGAAGGGCCCAGCCATCTCGATCTGCTCGACAAGCTCGGGTGTAGCGAAGGCCGGGGCGAGACCGCCGATGACGTGGAGGTCGCGAGGCCCGGCGCGATCCGCCCCCTGCGCCGCAAGCAAGTCCGATAGCGCCGCCATTGCCGCCGGAATAGTATCCGCGGCCACGGTCAGTCCCGCCGCCATCTGGTGACCGCCACCTTTCAGCAGAGCGCCGCGCTGAGTCAGCGCAGAGACGGATGTTCCCAGGTCAACGCCAGCGATTGAACGGCCGGACCCCTTGCCCTCGCCGCCGTCGACACCGATTACAACAGCAGGGCGGTTGAACCGGTCCTTCAGGCGGCTCGCAACGATGCCGACCACGCCGGGATGCCAGCCTTCGCCCGCAGCCCAGACCAGGGCGCCTTCCGTCCCGCGCGCCTCGATCTGCAACGTCGCCGCATCCTGCACGGCCGCTTCAATCTCGCGCCGCTCACGGTTCAGCGTATCAAGCTTCTCGGCCAGCGCTGTGGCTTCATGCAAATCGGTGGTGGCAAGAAGCCGGGCGCCGAGATCCGCCGCGCCGATCCGCCCGCCCGCGTTGATCCGGGGGCCTAAAGCGAACCCCAGATCCCGCGAACTCGGCGGTGCAGTCAGCCCGGCAACATCGGTCAGCGCCACCAGGCCCGGTCTCTGCCGCTGTGCCATGACACCAAGTCCGGTGCGCACGAAGGCACGGTTCAGCCCGATCATCGGGGCCACATCGGCGACCGTCGCGACGGCCACAAGATCCAGCATCTCCATCAGGTCCGGCACCTTGCGCTGCCCGCGCAGCACGCGGTTTGTCGCGACAAGCAACATGAAGACAACGCCAGCGGCGCAAAGATGCCCAAGCTCTGCGGTGTCGTCGGCCCGGTTGGGGTTTACCGTGATGGCGTCCGGCAGCGTCGGACCCGGCAGATGGTGATCGACGATGACAACATCCGCGCCAGCCTCGCGCGCGGCGGCAACCGGGTCATGTGACAGCGTTCCACAATCGACGCAGATCACCAGATCGTGCCGCGCGCCGAGGTCGGCCATTGCCGGCACGTTCGGGCCGTATCCCTCGTCAATCCGGTCCGGGATGTAGGTTGTCGCCGCCACATCGAAATGACGCAGCCAATCGACCAGCAAAGCCGCCGATGCCCCACCATCGACATCATAGTCTCCGAAGATCGCGATGCGCTGGCTCTGCCGGACGGCCTGAGCAAGACGCTCTGCGGCATGATCCATATCTGCGATCTGCGAGGGATCCGGCATCAGATCGCGCAGCCGCGGCGCCAAATAGCCGTCGACGTGTTCCGGTGCGACACCCTTCTCCGCGAGCAGGCGCGCGACCAGATCCGGCACACCGGCAATCTGTTGAAGCTGCATGGCCATGCGGTCAGTCGCGGCTCCGGCGGCCGTCCAACGGCGCCCGGTTACCGAGTTTTCAACGCCCAGAAAGGTCGCTCTCTCGTCCATGGAACGTGCATGCCCGAGGCTGGGCCGCTTGACCAGTCCTCAGCGCCGGTGAAGCAGGATATCGTCCAATGCTTCGCGCAGCGAAAGCGCGCGCCCCGTGGCGAGCCGCGCCAAAGCACCTGCCCCAAACAGCGAAATGACTGTCTGCGTTGCGAGCCAGAAGAACAGGAAGACCGCCCAAGCGCCAGTCGCGAGCGCGTTCAACGTGGCGAGCTTATCCGTCAGCGTCGTTGCTGTTGCTGAGATATTGAAGACAAGGCCAACCAGACAGAAACTGACCAGGAAGATCTGTACAAAGTTTCGTCGGCGAGCTCTGGATTGCGTGATCGCAGTCCGTAGGGAAGTGCGGCAGTTGGGTGTTGTATCGACGTCGGCGCCGGGTGGCACGCGCATGGCCCCTCCATTGTTGTTTGAGTTTTCGTCCGTTCCACTGGATATAGGGATTCTGAGTGCCGATTTCACGTGCTGTCGACGTGAAATAGGGCTGATCACGCGAGGAGTGTGCAGGTGGACTGGGACGACGCATATGCCAACGGCCCATACATTCCCGGGGCGGAAGACTATCCGCCGCGCTGGACGGAGCGTGCGGAGAATTTTCGGACCGCTCACGCCGAGCGTGCCGAACTCGGCATCGCGTATGGCGGCGGTGCACGCCAGCTATACGACCTGTTCCAACCGCAAGGTACGGCTCTCGGGCTGGCCGTGTTCGTTCACGGTGGCTACTGGATGAAATTTGACCGGACCTACTGGTCGTACCTGGCGGGAGGTGCCGTTGCCCGGGGGTGGGCCGTGGCGATGCCTCAGTACACGCTATGCCCGGACGCGAGGATTTCGGAGATCACGCGCGAAGTTTCGGCCGCGATCAGCCATGCGGCATCGAGGGTCGATGGCCCCATCGTATTGGCGGGGCATTCCGCAGGCGGGCATCTGGTGACACGGATGATCTGCGCGGACACTGAATTGCCTGCCACGGTGTCTTCCCGGATCAAGCGCGTGCTCTCGATCAGCGGTGTTCACGATCTCCGACCCCTGTTGAACACGGCGATGAACGCGACGCTGAAAATGGATGCGGACGAAGCTCGTACAGAGAGCCCGGCGCTTCTGGAACCCGAGACGGATGCCTCGGTGACCTGCTGGGTTGGCGCTGACGAACGGCCGGAATTTGTCCGGCAGAATGCTCTGCTCGCGAACATCTGGACGGGGTTCGGTGTCAGGACGCGCTGCATCGAAGAACCGGGAAAGCACCACTTCGACGTGATCGAGTCGCTCGCAGACCCGGAGAGCGAGATGGTCCGCTCATGGCTCTCGATCTAATGATAGATAGATACCAATCATCCAGTAGATAGGGAGATTTTGATGTCCGTTATGCTCGTGACCGGAGGCAGCCGGGGAATTGGCGCCGCAACCTGCAAGCTCGCGGCCGAGGCCGGGTGGCAGGTGGTTGTGAACTATGCCGCAAACAAGGCCGCGGCCGATGCCGTGGTTGCCGAGGTCAATGCAGCGGGCGCTCAAGCGATAGCGATCCAGGGCGATGTCTCGAACGAAGCGGATGTCGTCGCCATGTACGATGCCGCCGAAGCCTTGGGTCCGGTCACCGCGGTTATCGTCAACGCAGGGATCATCGGACAGATTTCAACCGTTGCCGAAATGGAGACTGATCGCATTCGCCGTGTCATGGACGTCAACGTCATGGGCGCGTTCTTCGTGGCGCGGGAGGCCGCGCGGCGTATGCCGGTGAACCGGGGTGGACCCGGTGGCGCGATCGTCGTCACATCGTCCGCGGCGGCGCGCTTGGGATCGCCGAACGAGTTCGTCGACTATGCGGCGTCCAAGGGTGCCACGGATACCCTGACCATGGGCTTGGCAAAGGAACTGGCACCGCACGGGGTTCGAGTGAACGCAGTACGCCCGGGTCTGATCGAGACGGAAATCCACGCCTCGGCCGGTGCGCCCGACCGGGTAGAACGCTTGATGAGCGGCGTGCCCATGGCCCGCGCTGGATCTGCCGAGGAAGTCGCGAAGGTCATCGTCTGGCTGGCGGGAGACGGCGCTTCGTACATGAGCGGCACCTGCGTGGATGTGGCAGGCGGACGATAGATCGAAGGTCGACCCCTATTCAGGAGTGACCGAATTGGACCCTGCAACCATCTTCTTTGCGGCCTTCGAACTTTACCGAGCCCAATTCGAAGCGCTGGAAACGAAACTGAACTCTCGAAATGAAGTCGTGACAGCCGAAGTCTCGATCGAAGTCGAACGCGATTGGCGACACGCTACCATCTACACTGCAGATTTTGTCGTTCGAAAGACGAATGATGGCTCTGCCGGGATCACTGAGGTTGTGCCGGACCGCCGCGTTGCGTTCCCACCGTTTAGCTTCGTGCTGAACACGGCGACGATTCATGTCGAAAAGCTCGTTTGGGATCGTGTGCGGTTCAGTCTACCAGACGGACTGCCGGATCTGGCGGCTCTGGATCCAGTTCTTGGGTCATGGCACTGGGATTGGGAAACCATGGACTTGCCACGATCCGAAGGAGTGATCCATTCAATTTGCAGAGGAGATAAATGGGTCGAGATCGATTTTGGTTCTGCGCCTCCTTCCGCTATGTACGATGTTCTTGATGCGCTAGTGTCGACTGGCGTCAAAGAGATCCGCATTGACTCTGATTTCAAAGACAACTGACCAATCTGCAGGTAGCCAACTGATCTATTAGGACGTTAGGCGCCTCGTTCGAGCAACTTCTCCACAGCAGATTGGACCTGCGGCGCATTCGGTTCGACACGTGTGGAGAACGCCTCGACCAGGCGGCCCGAACCATCGACCAGATACTTGTGGAAGTTCCAGCCCGGTGCCTGAGAGGCGCCCAGAACCTCGCGCGCCCAAGCATAGAACGGATGCGCCCGGCGACCGCGCACCTTGGTGATCGAGGTCATCGGAAAGTCGAGGTTAAAATTGACCTCGCAGAAGTGCTTGACCTCGGCTTCGCTGTCGAGCTCCTGCCCGCCAAAATCGTCCGACGGCACCGCCAGAAGGACGAAACCCTGATCGCGATACCGATCATAGAGCGCCTGAAGCCCGTCGTATTGATAGGTAAAACCGCAGCGCGAAGCCGTGTTCACGATCATCAGCGGCTTGCCCGCGAACTGTGACAAAGAAAACTCTTCCCCGTCGATATCAACAAACTTGAAGTCATGCGCGGATTTCCGGCGCGCAGCCGCGCGCGCCTGCAGTCCGGAAACGGCACATGTTATCAGCGCCAGGCCGCCGAGAAGAACAAGACGTTTGGTGAGCATCGCGGTCCTCCTTTCACGCAAAGGTAGCGCGGACACGCAGCCGTCAATCCCGATGTGAAACTGTTACTTCGAAGCCTCGGCAATCGCGGCGCGCAGCTTCGGCAGTTCCCGCTCCGTCACCGGACCGACCTGCTTGTAGACGATCTTGCCCGCGTCATTGATCACGAAGGTCTCGGGCACACCGTAGACACCGAATTCGATCCCGGTTCGACCGTTCCGATCTGCCCCTACCATCTGATAGGGATCGCCAAGTTCCACGAGGAACGCCTCGGCGTTCTCGGGCGCGTCCTTGTAGTTGATCCCGTGGACGGCAACGCCTTCGGCGGCCAGATCCATAAGATGCGGGTGCTCGATCCGGCACGGACCGCACCAGCTCGCCCAGATGTTCAGCAGTTTGACGCCGTTGCCCACCAGTGCCTCGTCCGAGAGTTCAGGCTCACCGGTCCGAAGCGGAGCCAGCGTAAATTCCGGGACAGGTTTGTTGATCAGGGCAGAGGGCAGACGCTGGACGTCCTCGCGCTGGAGCCCAAGCATGAAGACGGCCAGAACGGCAGCCGCCCCCAGCGCCGGCACGATCATCCAGGGCCGGAAGCCGCTTTTCGGTGCATCGGTCTGAAGATCACTCATCGTCCACGCTCCCGATCCAAACGTTCCAGGTCATGCCGTGCCCGACGCGCCGCACGGATCGATTGCCAGATCAGCGCGCCGAGGATGACGACCGTCCCGGCATAGGCCGCGATCACATAAGGCGCGTACTGATCCATCAGGCGACGACCCCTTGCAGGCGAATGGAATGCGCGCGGCGCTGGCGGATCTCGGTCCGGGCGCGCAGCAAAAGGATCGCGATGAACAGCACGTAGAACGCGATCATGGAGATATAGAGCGGCGTGCGAAAGGCATCGTCGATGCGCTGCCCGGCCTCGACCGACAGCGACGAGTCCTGATGCAACGTGTTCCAGAAGCGCACCGCATAGCGCGAGAGGAAGGCGAAGATGACACCGACCAGACACAGGACGGCCGAAAGATCGGCGGCCTTGTCAGGTTCCTCGATCGCGGCCCACAGCGCCATGTAGCCGAGATAGAAGAAAAACATGATCAGCACTGCCGTGAGACGCGCGTCCCAGACCCACCAGGTGCCCCACATCGGTTGCCCCCAGACAGCGCCCGTGATGATCGCGACAGCGGTGAATGCTGCTCCAATCGGTGCCGCAGCTTTCGCGACAAGGAACGAGACATGGTGGCGGCGCACCAGCCCGACGACCGACGCCACCGCCATCAAAGCGTAGGTGTTGATCGCGAGCATCGCGGCTGGCACATGAATGAACATGATCTTGACGGTCGAGCCCTGCTGATAGTCCGGCGGCGTGAAGAACAGCGCCCAGCCCAGCCCGAACGCGATCAACGCCCCGGACAGGACCCACAGGGGGACCATCACAGGCTGCGTGATCCGCATGAACTCGGCGGGATTTGCGTAGCGCCAGATCGACATGCCTTAGAGTCTAGGCGCAGTGATGCGCCCCTGCAACTGACCTGGGCGGGGCGCGATGTCTCATATGCCTTTGCCGGGGTTGTGCCTTCCCACGCTTGTGCCAAGCTCGGCGAAGATACGGAGGGATCAATGGCGACCGAACCCCAGGACTCGGACTTCGCGCGGCAATGGAACTACCGCCCCGATGTGCCCATCCCGGTTTCGCCGGTTTTCGCCTGGCCGCCAAAGCCGATGGCGTGGCTGCGCTGGACAGCGGACCGCTGGTTCTTTTTGACCGAGAACCTGATCATCGCCCTTCTTGCAACAGTCACCTGGCTCTACCTGCAACCACCGCTGGAGGAGGTGAGCGAACTGCGGATCGGCTGGATTGCCGAGATGTACGTTCGCAATCTTGTGATCATTTCAGTGCTGGCGGGTGGGCTTCACTGGTACTTCCACGCGCGAAAGCGACAGGGCAAGCGGCTGAAGTTTGACCCGCGCGATCAGCCAACCAAAGGGCGCAGCTTCACGTTCGGATCGCAGCTTTGGGACAACGTGTTATGGACGCTGGGCAGCGGTGTCGCTTTCTGGACGGCGTACGAGGCGTTGATGTTATGGGCGATGGCAAACGGTTATGCGCCGATGCTCGACCCGCGTGAAAGCCCGGTGCTGTTCGCGCTGGTGCTGTTCCTGACGCCCCTCTGGATTTCGTTCCACTTCTACTGGATCCACCGCGCGCTTCACTGGCCGCCGCTCTACCGGCTGGCGCACGCATTGCATCACCGCAACACCAATGTCGGCCCATGGTCGGGCATCTCGATGCATCCCATCGAGCATCTGGTTTTCTTCTCGTCCGTACTGATCCACTGGATCATTCCGGCCCATCCGATCCACATCCTGTTCCACATGCAGCATCAGGCGCTGACCGGGGTGACCTCGCACACCGGGTTCGATGCCTTGATTGTGCGGGACAAGGAACGTCTGGCGCTCGGCAATTTCCACCACCAGATGCATCACCGGTATTTCGAGTGCAATTATGGAAATCTCGAGATGCCATGGGATGCCGTGTTCGGATCTTTCCATGACGGGACCGACACCGCGCACAAGCATTTCAAGGCGCGGCGCGCGAAGGAGCGCAACACGCGCTGACCGAACTAAAGCACCGCAAACGCTTTGATAACCACGTGTTTTTGCCGCGCGCTAACAAGTTTGCGTTAGTAATGTTCATGCGTGGTTCAGGGGGCACTTGGGATGGACGGCGCTGGCGTGCGTGTGTAAACGGCGTTTCGGGGACCAATGAACATCTTTACTCTCATGAGATCTTGCGCACGCGATGATGTGATCTGCATCGGACCGGATGCGACTTGCATTGAGACCGCTCAGAAACTGAAAGACAGCAACATTGGTGCCCTTTTGGTGATTGAGCGCGACGGTACCGTGGCCGGCATGGTGTCCGAGCGCGATATCGTGCGGACATATGCCGAGCTTGGAACCAATTTCGAACGCAAGACGGTCGGCGACCTGATGACGCGCGATGTCATTGTCTGCACGGGCGACGACGACGTCCTTGACGTTCTCGAGATCCTGCACCGCAAGCACATTCGCCACATCCCGGTCGTCGAGGATGGCAAGGCAACCGCAATGCTGAGCATTCGGGACTTCGAATACGCGTGCAAGGAATTGCAGCTGCAGGCGTTCACGGACCCGTTGACCGGGCTGCCGAACCGCCGTGCCTTTTTCGAGACCTTCTCGAAGGAACTGGCGCGTCATGACCGTTTTGGCGTTCCATTGTCGATCGCACTTGCCGATATTGATCACTTCAAGTTGGTCAACGATCAGTACGGCCACGCCGCTGGTGACGAGGTTTTGGGGAAATTCGCGCATATCCTGACGCGGGAGTTCCGCTCGTTCGATGGAATTGGCCGAATTGGGGGCGAGGAGTTTGCATTGCTGTTCCCGCACACCCGTCTCGCGGAAGCGTCGCGTGCCTGCAAACGGATCATGGACACAATCGCGAGCACGCCGATCTTGACCGAGTCCGGCGAGATCACGGTCAGCGTCAGCATCGGTCTGACTGAGGTCGGATCGGGTGAGGACAACCTTGACCTGATCCTGAAGCGCGCCGACCAACTGCTTTATGCCGCAAAGACCAGCGGGCGAAATTGCTTGCGGATCGACGCTCAGGACGCTTTGAGCGTCTTTGAAGACGGGGCGCCCGTTGTTCCATGCCAGGGCCGCACCATCCGCCACCAGATGGGTTGACGCGTCAGCACCGGAACGCATTGCGGTTTTTCGGCCTACCACCGATCTGTTTTCTACCGACGTGACGCCACGCAGGGTTTGCCTGCTCCGTCCAACTGTGGCCTGATTGGTCCGAGACTGGTCTGAAACCACGTCACGGAGGATCGCAATGGATATGGCCACGGACACAGCGCTGACCCGCGCACGCCAGGAAGCCCATGCGACGCCGCTCGATCAGATCGACGTTTCCCGATCCGATCGGTTCGCCGCTCAGACGCACTGGCCGTTCTTTGACCGGCTGCGTGCCGAGGATCCGGTTCATTACCTCGCCGACAGCGACTTTGGTCCGTTCTGGTCGATCACCAAGTGGCAGGACGTTCTGAAGGTTGAGACCAGTCACAAGGTTTTTTCGTCGTTCCCCACCATCATCATCGGCGATCCGGAAGATGGCTTTCGCCTGCCGAACTTCATCGCGGCGGACGAACCCTGGCACAGCCAGTGGCGCAAACCCGTCATGCCAGGCGTTGGTGGCGAGCGCATTGCACAGATCGAAGCCTTGATCCGCGAACGTGTCGGACTGATCCTGGACGACCTGCCACGCAACGAGGAATTCAACTGGGTCGACCGCGTGTCGGTCGAACTGACGACGCAGATGCTGGCAACGCTGTTCGACTTTCCCTGGGAGGACAGGCACCTGCTGACCTATTGGTCCGACCTCGCGACATCGACTCCGATGGTCGGTGCGGCCGTCATGCTCGAGGAGGAACGCCGCAAGATCCTGTTCGAATGTGCCGATTACTTCAGCAAGCTCTGGCGCGAGCGGGAAGGCAAGGACCCGACCTTCGACTTCATCTCGCTGATGGCGCATCACGAAGATACGAAGAGCCTGATCGACGAGCAGCACAAGCTTCTGGGAAATCTCATTCTTCTGATCGTCGGAGGCAACGATACGACGCGGAACTCGATCTCGGGCGGACTTTTGGCGTTGAACGACTTCCCGGATCAATACGACAAGCTGCGCGCCGATCACACGCTTATCCCGAACATGGTCTCCGAGATCATCCGCTGGCAGACGCCACTGGCGCACATGCGGCGCAAGGCCCTGTCGGATTTCGAACTGGGCGGCAAGACCATTCGCGAGGGCGACAAGGTGGTGATGTGGTACATCTCGGCCAATCGCGATGATGACAAGTTTGAAGACCCTTACGAGTTTGATATTACTCGAAAAAATGCGCGAAATCACATCAGTTTCGGGTTCGGAATCCACCGTTGCATGGGCAACCACGTCGCCGAGATGCAGCTTCGCATTCTGTGGGAAGAGATCATGAAGCGTTTCGACCGGATCGAAGTCGTCGGCGAACCGGTCCGCGTGACCTCGAACTTCGTGATGGGCATCAAGGAGCTTCCGGTGCGCATTCCGGGTTGAGCGGCGCCAGAGGTTCAAAAAACGGCACTTCAGGCGTTGCGTCCGGCGCGGACTGACGAGCGCGCCGGGTGGAACCGGGTGACGTCTGTGAGAGCGATAGTCTGTCCATAACCCGACGAGGCCGCAGATGAACCAGCAAACGACCGAGCGCCGATCCCGCAGGGGCCGCAATCGTGGAGGTGCGGATACGCCTGTGCCGAACCGGTCCGAGCGTTACCGTCAACTGCGGCATCCTTTTGAGCCGCAACGCATCTTCTCGGACGACCGGGTCGCCGACATACACGCAACCGCTCTGCGGGTGTTGTCCGAACTGGGCATCAAGATCCTGTCAGAGGAGGCACGCAAGCTGTTCGCGCGTGCAGCTGCCTCGGTCGATGAGACCGACCTGATGGTGCGGATCGGGCCCGAGATCATCGAGGAGGCCCTGCGGACGGCGCCAAGGTCCTGGCGGATGCGGGCGGCAAACCCGGTGCGGGAGCAAGCGTTTGAGAACGGCACGCTGATGTTTGTCGCGGGCTCGGGTTGTCCAAACGCCAACGACCTGGACCGGGGTCGCCGGCCGGGCGATCTGGCGAGCTACATCGAGACCGTGAAGCTCCAACAACACTTTGATGTCATTCATGTTTTCGGCCCAACCTGCGAACCGCAGGACGTATCAGCACACACACGGCACTATGACCTGATCCACGCGCAATTGACGCTCGGCGACAAGCCGATGTTCATCTACTCGCGCGGGACCAAGCAGGTCGAGCAAAGCATGGAGTTGATCCGGCTGGCGCACAATCTGTCGGACGACGACTTTGCCGACGGTGTCTGGGCGACGACGGTTATCAACACCAACTCACCCCGGCAGATCGATATTCCGATGGCGCAGGGTCTGATCGACTTCGCGCGGGCCAAACAGCTTTCGGTCGTGACGCCGTTCTGCCTGGCGGGTGCGATGGCGCCGGTCACGGTCGAGGGGGCACTTGTGCTGCAACATGCGGAAGCGCTAGGCGCTATCGCTTTGACGCAGTTGGCAAATCCGGGCGCACCGGTCGCCTATGGCGGGTTTGCCTCGAACGTGGATATGAAATCCGGAGCGCCAGCGTTCGGGACGCCGGAGCACATCCGGCTTTCCATCGGCTCGGGCCAGTTGGCGCGGCATATCGGGCTTCCATGGCGTTCGGCGGCGGGGGCGGCGTCGAACACCGCGGACATGCAGGCGGCGGGTGAGACCCATATGAGCCTCTGGGCCGGGATGCAGGCCAACGCAACGTTGATGCTGCATGCGGCGGGCTGGCTGGAAGGCGGGCTGACCTTCGGATATGAGAAGTTTATCAATGACATAGAGGCCTGCCAGATCCTGGCCGAGCTGTGTTTGACCGAGCCCGAACTGCCCGATGACCTGGCCTGGGCGGCGCTGGAGGACGTCCAGCCCGGTGGGCACTTCTTTGCCACGCAGCACACGATGGACCGTTACCGGGATGCGTTCTACCCGCCAATGATCGCTGATCTGCAGAACTTCGGTGCCTGGACCGAGGCGGGCGAGATGACCTCGACCCAGCGCGCCCACGGCGTCTGGAAATCGATCGTCTCGGGGTTTGAACC
>ERZ1740062.581-NODE-581-length-18558-cov-7.224558_pt1 | contig 18558 bp, 15 predicted proteins | sample MGYA00581741_ERZ1740062 | MGnify/ENA primary metagenome ERZ1740062 (study PRJEB43018, sample SAMN04849747) | marine metagenome | isolation source: floating plastic debris | place: Pacific Ocean | collected 2008-09-01 | study: EMG produced TPA metagenomics assembly...
CGGTGCTCGAAGCACGGCTGCGGCTTTTGACGCAGAAGACGTCCGAGATCGCCAATGCCACGACGGATCTGGACCGTGAATTCGCGCTGAGTGCGATCCGGGCACAGACGCGTTCGGACCTGCTTGTCGATCTGGACACACTGTTCCAGCTTCATCAGCGGGTGTTGTCAGCATCCCTGCACCTGGCAGATTCCGCGCCGCTCCTTCTCATCCCCGTCGTGGCACTTGCGTTCTACGCGATTTGGCGATGGATGATCCTGCCGCTCAGGGCGCGCGAGCAGAAGGCGCTGGACCGCTTGAAGTTCAGCGAGTCTGCGGCGCGCGATCTTGCCGAGACGGCGTCTTCCGCAAACCACGCGAAGTCCGAGTTCCTCGCGGTGATGAGCCACGAGATCCGGACGCCGATGAACGGTGTCCTGGGGATTGCCGAGGTTCTGGACGATACGGTCGAAGATCCGGACCAGAGAGAGCTCATCGCAGTTCTTCGCGACTCCGGCGAGACCCTGATGAAGATCCTGAACGACATCCTCGACTTCACCCGGCTCGAAGCTGGCAAGGTGCAGTTCGACGATGTTCCGTTTGCACCGCGCTCGCTCGCCGACCGGATCCGCATCGCACAGGCACCGCTCGCGAGCGCAAAGGGCCTGGACTTGGAATTCTCGGTGGATTTGCTCGAGGATCGTCAATGGATTGGTGATCCGCACAGGATCTTTCAGATTCTGACCAACATCGTGTCCAATGCGATCAAATTCACGGACAAAGGGTCGATCTTTGTATCGATCGCGCCTGTCGCGCATGGTGGTCTGCAACTTCAGATTTCGGACACCGGTATCGGGATGGAGGAGGACGAGATCGCGCGGATCTTCGACTGGTTCGTGCAGGCCGACAGCTCGACCGCGCGGCGCTACGGCGGCACAGGGCTTGGGATGTCGATTGTCTACCGGCTTGTCGAAGCGATGCAGGGCGGCGTCCATATCGACTCCGAGCCGGGCGAGGGCACGGTGGTGACGATCACCTTGCCGCTGACGGAGATTGAAGCACAGCCCGAGGAAGCAGAGCAGGCGCGAGACGTCGTATCGATCCCGCCGGATCTGAAGATCCTCGTCGTGGATGACATCGAGACCAATCTGATGGTCTCCGAGATGATCCTGGGCCGGCTGGGCCTGAAGCCCACCCTTGCGCGCGGCGGCCGTGAAGCGATCGAGTTGTGTGCGGACGGTGGTTTCGACCTGCTTTTGCTGGATATCTCAATGCCGGATGTCGACGGTATCACCGCATTGGATGTCATTCGCCAGCGCGACCGGTCCACGGGTCGGTCCCCGACGCCCGCCATCGCTGTCACAGCAAACGCGCTCGCGCATCAGGTTGGTACTTATCTGGACGCGGGCTTTGACGACCATGTCGCAAAACCGATCAACATGGCGGATCTCGCCCAATCGATCAGCAGGCTCGTGGCCCGAGCAGGTCTTGGTCGCCGCGCTGCCTGAGCCGATGCCTATCCAGCCGCGTCTTCGGCGAGATGATCGCGCTCGATCTCGACACTGATCCGGAAGAAGCTGGTGCCGCCCTTCGCGAACTGCACCGTCAGGTCGCCGCGCATTGCGCGCATGATGGCCCGACTGATCGGAAGCCCCAGGCCCGCCCCCTGATCCATCGCCGCGCGCTGACCGCGCGAGAATTTGTCGAACACGGTTTTCGCCTCGTCTCGACCGATGCCGCCGCCATTGTCGATCACGTCGACGAAAGCCGTGCCCGCCGTCATGTGCGCAACAACCCGAACTTGCGGGTCCGCAGCCGCATTGTACTTGATGGCATTCGACAGCAGATTGATCAGAACCTGGCGCAACCTGTCGCCGCCTGCCATCACCGTCATGTCGGCGCCCGGTTCGATCTCGATCGTCACGCCCCGTTGCTGCGCCAGCGCCGAGATCGTGTCGACCGCCGCGGCCATCGCGCGCGGCAGGCTGATTGGTTCGCGTGTGATCGAGATGCCCCCGGCCTCGAGCCCGCTGAGGTCCAGGATCTCGTCCAGCAGTCCGGTCAGCCGAATACTCTCGTCGTTGATGATCTTCGCGAAGCGCGCACGATCCTGGTCTGTCAGGCTGCCGTCTTCGAGCAGGATTTCGGAGAACGACCGGATCGAGGTCATCGGCGTGCGCAACTCGTGGCTGACCTGGCTGAGAAAGTCGTCCTTCTGGGCGTCCAGCATCCGCAGACGTTCGTTCGCCTCGCGCAATTGCCGTGCGGTTTGCTGAAGCTCTTCGGTTTTCTCCGACAGTGCGCGTGAGGTTTCGATCAGGCGCGAGGTCTCGTCGGCGATGTCGATCAACTCGTTCATCGACAGAGGCGCTTTTCCGGCGAGCCGCGAGATCATCGCATGGGCCGATGCGCCGCCGATCGAGCCTGCCACTTCGCGTTCCAGGCGCGTGATCATGTCCTGGCTGGGCAAGGGCAGGTTCCCCGGGCGTCCCTGGCGCGCGGCGATCTCGTCGAACAACCTGCGCGCCGGTTCCGTGCCGAGAATCCGCTGAGCCAGAATGAACAGATCCTCGGCATTCGCAGCCCCCGCCGCGAAGGTGGCGTGGCTTTCGCTGGTCGTGTTGAAGACGTCGACGAACAAGGCGCCCTGCAAGCGTTCCAGCGGCGACATCTCGGACAGCACCGACACGGTCATGAAGACCAGCACATTGACGCTGAGGCTCCAGACCATCGCGTGAACCAGCGGATCGAGCCCGTTCAATCCCATCAAGGCCTGCGGGCGCAGGACGTCGATCCCCCAGGGACCCTGCTCCAACATGGCCGAGGATATCAGGAACGTGCCCTCGAAGCTGGGCAGCAGCAGCGTGTAGGCCCAGATCACGACGCCCGAGATCATGCCTGCCAATGCGCCGCGCGCCGTGGCGCCACGCCAGAAGACCCCGCCAAGCAGCGCTGGCAGGAACTGGGCGACGCCCGCAAAGGCGATCAGACCGATGGCGGCCAATGCGTCGGACCCGCCGGAGAGCTGGAAGTACAGAAACCCCAGTCCCAGGATCACAGCGATCGACACACGGCGCGACAGGATCAGCAGGTTGCGGACATCGCCCGAGACCTCTTGCCCGCTTGGCAACAGCCGCAGCGCGATCGGCATCACGATGTGGTTCGACACCATCGTCGACACCGCGATTGCCGCGACGATCACCATCGATGTCGCCGACGAGAACCCTCCGATGAACGCGAGCAAGGCAAGGTCCGAGCGTCCCGCGGTCAACGGTACGGTCAGCACATAGAGATCCGGGTTCGCATCCGCCGGCATGGTCTTGAGCCCGTAGATCGCGATCGGCACGATGAACAGGCACATCCCGAACAGATAGGCCGGAAACAGCCACGACGCCGTGGCGAGGTGGCGTTCGTCGACGTTCTCGACCACGGTGACCTGGAACTGCCGGGGCAGGCAGATGATCGCCGTGGCCGATAACAGGGTCAGCGTCACCCAGCGTGTGCCGTAGAATTCCTCGCCGCCATAGACGACATCCGTCGGGACATCGACGAAGATCTCTCCCAGCCCGCCCGCGGAAATCACGACGAACAGGCCGATCGAGAGCAGCGCGAAGAGCTTGACCACGGCTTCGACGGCAATGGCCGCGACAACGCCGTGATGGCGTTCATTGGCGTCCAGGTTGCGTGTGCCGAACAGGATGGTGAACACGGCAAGGCCCGCGGCGATCCAGAACGCCGTCGCGACCGCGTTGCTCTCGCCCGCGACGACCTGATAGCTGCGGGTCAGGGACTGAAGCTGCAGCGCGATGTACGGCGTTGTGGCGACCACGGCGATCAGGGTGACCAACACGGCCAGGCTGGCGCTTTTGCCGTAGCGCGAGCTGATCAGGTCGGCGATCGAGGTAATACGGTGTTCGCGCCCGATCCGCACCAGCTTGCGCAGCAGCCAGAACCAGCCGACGAAAACCAGGGTCGGGCCGAGATAGATGGTGATGAACTCAAGCCCGTTTCGGGCCGCAGAGCCGACCGCCCCATAGAACGTCCATGACGTACAATAGACCGAGATCGACAACGTGTAGATCAGCGGGGATTGCAACCAGCGGAACCGGCCTTCGGCGGCGGCCCGGTCGACCAGTGCTGCGATGATGAACAGTGCCGCGACATAGGCCAGGCAGACGCCGAGCAACAGATCTCCCGACAGGGTCAAGGCGGTGTGTCTGCGTCGCGCCGACGGTCCGGGTGCCGGTCAGGCGGGATCTCGCCGGTGGTCGCCTCATCCGTCATCTGTCGTGACAGCAATGCTGTCCCGATGATCAGCAAGGCCCAAACCGCGAACAGATAGATCAGTGTCACCGGGATGCCGCCGATCTTGGCGTCGATCTGGAAGACACCGGCGATCGGAGACACCAGAAGCAGCATGCCGATCAGTGTCAGGATCGCGGCCCGGTCCCGGACACGGCGCGAGGTGAAGAACTGTTCGGCGCGGTCCTTCATTCGGCCGGAAGTCTGGCCCCTGCGCCTGCCGCAGCGCCGCCGGTTGCGGTCCGGGACGCGAGCATTCGGACTGCCTCGACCAGTTCCGAGTTCCCGAAGGGTTTCGAGATGAACAGATCCGCGCCGCAGGCCATGGCACGTTCGCGATCCTCGCGCTGGCCCTTGGCGGTCAGCATCAGGATCGGCAGGGCAGAGGTTGCATCTGCCGCCCGAGCACGGCGCAGGATTTCGAAGCCATCGACTTCGGGCAGCATGACATCCAGGATCAGCAGGTCTGGCGGGTCGGCCAGGACGGTCTCGAGGGCCGTCCGGCCATTGTCGCACACATCGACATCATAGCCCGCGCGTTCCAGCAGAAAGCGCAGGGATTCGACGATATTCGGTTCGTCCTCGGCCAGGAGCACCCTTTGTGCCATCACGCCCGCCTTCGTTCCCCGTTTCCTCCTGAGTGCGTCCGTCTGTCGCGGATCGTCACAAGCTGATTACACGACAAGTCGCCGCGAGAGGCAATCGCTTTTTGCAACTTGCCCAGAGTCTGACCCTGTCAGCTTCCCAACGGATCATCCGTGCGGTGCGCGCAGGTATGACGCGGACACAGGCGGCAGGCGGGTCCGACCTCCTCGACCGGCGTCGCCGTGTCCGGCGCATAGACCGTTCGGGCCGCGTCTTCTTCGCTGAGCGCGAGCATGTCCGTCAGGTAGTGCCGCGGCTGGTTGAACCCCTCGGCGCCCGTGCGCCGTGATCGCGCGAGGAAGACGAAGCGCCGTCCGTTCGGAAAGACCGCGCGCTGCCGCAACACCGTTTCAGGCATTTGCTGAGCCCGGTAGAGCGCCCAGAGCGGGCAGGCGGCGGCGTAGCGCGGCAAGGACAGCCCGGAGAGCCCGAGCATCTCGATGATCGTGCCCGAGGCATTGGCGCGGAAGTAGCCGAAGGACGGAAGATCCTCAGTATCGTCTGGATGCCGCGGCGGCAGCGACGCGAGCCGCTGGCAGATGGTCATCACATCGGCGCCGGATTGGCGGGCGATCGCCTCGAAATCGAAGCCGTGCTCGGTGGCCATCGCGATGCAGCCGTCGAGCGGCAGCAGGATCGCCCGTGTTGCATAGTCGATCAGAACCTGCCGTGCCCGGTTGCGTGCGGCGGTTGTTTCGAGTTGCGGCGCCTTGTCGATGATTTCGCCGACCGCGCCTGCCAGAAATTCCTGGGCGATTGCATGGGCCGCGACCAGGGGCGGCATCGGTTGGCGTTGATTCACCAGGCCCGAAAGCTCCGCCCCGGCAGCGTCGAGTTCGGCGAAGTGATTGCCGTTGGACTCGAGCAAGGCTTCGACCTCATCCAGCGGGGTCAACCTTTCGTCCGCGGCCTCGGTCTTCTCGAAATACGTGGCCAGGGCCTCTCCGATTTCAGTCAGCGCCGCCGCTTCGTCGCGAATGATCCCGGTGAAGCGGTTGCGCTGATGCGGTTCGATGTCGTCGAAATCCGTCAGGATCTCGACCGCCGACCGGACGGCTGCGACGCGGCTGAGCATGCGGTGCACGGTCTCGGCCAGGAACGGATCGTGTGTCAGCCGGTCGGCCATTTGGCGCGCGGCCTGGCTGGCGTCGTGTTCGGCCCGCGCAAGGGCTGCCAGTGCGCGCGCCCATCCGGGATACCGGCCCAGCATCTCTCCCGTGCTTTCGGTTTCAACCTCCAGAGCGACCAAAGCGGGCAGGTGGGCGATCTCGTGCAATGTCTCAACCAGGCGGCGTTCGGAGGCGCCGTCAAGCTCGGAGATCTCGGCTCCCAGTTCTTCGGCGGTGCGCACCAGCAGGGGCCCGGCGATTCGCCGCTTGTTGCGCTCGATCAGGTTCAGGTAGCTCGCTGAAATGCCGATCCGGCGGGCCAGTTCACTCTGGGTGATCCCGGCACGTCTGCGCGTTTCGCGGATGCGTGCGCCGAGAATTGACTCAACCACCGTGAAATTTCCTTTCGTGTCAGCGCCTTGTTCCGAATGATTGTAAATAGTTTACAAAACCAACAGGGGTGCGACATAATAATTCACAAAAAATACGTGTAAAGTCAATGGTTTGTTGAGTGATTGACACAAATAGGGCATGTTCTTTTACGGGCGAGGGGTCGCCCAGGCGGGGCAAGCTCACAATAACGGGAACCGCCCCGCACAGAGGAAAAGCTCAGGGAGAACATCAATGAGCAAGCTTATTACCAGCCGCCGCGGTCTGCTCAAAGGCTCGGCAGCACTTGGTGCGGGTCTTGCCGCGCCGACGATCTTCACATCGCAGGCATGGGCCGCCGGCTACACGAACGAGCCGACGGGCGACACAGTCACGCTCGGCTTTAACGTGCCTCAGACCGGCGCCTATGCCGACGAAGGCGCGGACGAACTGCGTGCATACGAACTGGCTGTCGAGCACATCAATGCAGGCGGCGGCGGCATGCTGGACACGTTCAGCTCCAAGGCCCTGACCGGCGGCATCAACGGCAAGAAGGTCGTCTTCGTGACCGGCGACACGCAGACCAAGTCTGACGCCGCTCGCGCATCGGCCAAGCGCATGGTCGAGAAGGACGGTGCGATCATGGTCACCGGCGGATCGTCGTCGGGTGTGGCTGTTGCCGTGCAGGATTACTGCCAGACGGCCGGCATCATCTTCATGGCCGGTCTGACACACGCCAACGACACCACCGGCAAGGATTGCCGTGCGAACGGCTTCCGTCACTTCTTCAACACCGAAATGACGGGTGCTGCTCTGGCACCGGTGCTGCAGAACCAGTTCGGCTCGGACCGCGTCGCCTACCACCTGACCGCCGACTACAACTGGGGTTGGAGCCAGGAAGGCTCGATCCAGAAGTACTCGGAGCAGCTTGGCTGGAACACCCAGGCTGCTGTTCGCACGCCGCTGGGTGCAGGTGACTTCTCGCAGTACATCACGCCGGTTCTGAACTCGGGCGCGGATGTGCTGGTCCTGAACCACTATGGCCGCGACATGGTCAACTCGCTGACCCAGGCCGTTTCGTTCGGTCTGCGCGACAAGCAGGTCAACGGCAAGGACTTCGGCATCGTGGTGCCGCTCTACTCGCGTCTGATGGCGCAGGGTGCTGGCGAGAACGTCAAGGGCATCTACGGCTCGACCAACTGGCACTGGTCGCTGCAGGACGATGGGTCGAAGGCCTTCGTTCAGTCGTTCGGTCAGAAGTACGGCTTCCCGCCGTCGCAGGCCGCACACACCACGTACTGCCAGGCGATCCTGTATGCGGATGCTTGTCAGCGCGCCGGTACGTTCCAGCCGTCTGCGGTTGGCGCGGCACTTGCCGACTTCGATTTCGACGGTCTCGGCAACGGCCCGACCACATACCGTGGCGCGGACAACCAGTGCTTCAAGGACGTCCTGGTCGTGAAGGGCAAGGAAAACCCGAGCTCGAAGTTCGACGTTCTGGAAGTTGTCGAAGTCACGCCACGCGCGAAGGTAGAGTACCCGACCGACATGCTGGGCTGCAACAAGGGCGCCATCAACGACGGCGCTTGATCAACTGACTGACTGCCGGTCGCCCCGCGACATCAAACGTAGGGTGTGCAGTGCGCACCCTACGGGCGGGGCGGCCGGATCCTAACACTGTCACCGGAGGGGGCGATGGACGCGATACTCCTGCAAATTCTGAACGGTCTGGACAAGGGCGGTGCGTACGCGCTGATAGCACTTGGTTTGACCATCATCTTCGGCACGCTGGGTGTCGTGAATTTCGCCCATGGCGCCCTCTTTATGCTGGGCGCCTTCTGCGCGGTGACGACGAAAACGCTGCTGACGCTGTCGTTCACGACGATCGACGATACGCAGAAAGACTTCCTCGGCAATCCGCTGGAGGTCGAGACGCCCTATCTGGTGCATTGGTTCGGCGACTTTGGGTCCTCGATGATCGAGTTTTCGGTGCCGGTCGCGATCCTGATGGCCATTCCGGTCATGCTGTTCGTTGGCATCGCGATGGAGCGCGGGCTGATCCGCTACTTCTACAAGCGACCCCATGCCGAACAGATCCTTGTGACCTTCGGCCTCGCGATCGTACTGGGTGAAATCGTCAAGAAGTTCTATGGCGCCAACCCGATCCCGCAGGCCGCACCCGAGATGCTGCGCGGCATGACCGATTTCGGCGTACTGCTGGGCTTCGATCCGGGCTCGGTGCCCTATCCGACCTGGCGACTGGTCTACTTCCTGTTCTCGCTCATGGTGATTGGTGCTGTCTTCGCCTTCCTGCAGTTCACTACCTTCGGCATGGTCGTCCGTGCGGGCATGGCGGATCGCGAGACCGTGGGCCTGCTGGGCATCGACATCGACAAGCGGTTCACGACGGTCTTCGGCATTGCCGCTGTCGTCGCGGGGCTCGCGGGCGTGATGTATACGCCGATCCAACCGCCCGATTATCACTGGGGCCTGGACTTCCTGGTGTTGTCCTTCGTCGTCGTTGTTGTCGGCGGGATGGGATCGCTGGGAGGTGCGGTTGCCGCAGGTTTCCTGCTGGGGATTGTCCAGAGCTTCGCATCGATGAACGAGGTGAAAGCGATCTTCCCCGGCATCGACCAGATCATCATTTATCTCATCGCCGTCATCATCCTGCTGGTTCGCCCGCGTGGACTGATGGGCCGCAAGGGCGTGATGGAGACCTGAGCCATGAACACTCCGAGCAAAACCTCCGACATGATCCTGCTGGTGTGCTTCGCCGCCGCCGTGCTGGCCGGACCGATCATCATGGCGCCGTTCGGCGCCGGGTATCCGGATCTGCTGCAGAAGTTCGCGATCTTCGGGATCTTCGCCATCGGCTTCAACATCCTGTTCGGCCTGACCGGCTACCTGTCCTTCGGCCACGCGGCCTTCCTGGGCGCGGGCTCCTACACCGCGGTCTGGGCCTTCAAGCTGTTCAGCATGAATCCGATCCCGGCCCTTATCCTGGCGGTCGTGATGGGCGGGGTGTTCGCGCTGATCATCGGCTTTGTCTCGCTTCGGCGATCCGGGATCTACTTCTCGATCCTAACGCTGGCCTTCGCCCAGATGAGCTACAATCTGGCCTATTCGGTGCTGACACCGATCACCAACGGCGAGACGGGGCTGCAACTGGTGCAATCGGACCCGCGCTGGATCGATACGGCGATCTTCGGGATCGACTATGGATCGGTGTTGCCGTCCTCGAGCCTGTTCGGCATCGACATGACAGGGTTCCACGGCTTCTATTTCTGTGCCGCCATCCTGATCCTGTGCTTCTACGTCTCGATGCGGATCTTCCGCTCGCCCTTCGGCATGATGCTGCGGGCGGTCAAGACCAACCAGAACCGGATGAACTACACCGGGCTGAACACGCGGCCCTACGCGCTGGCAGCCTTCGTGATTTCGGGCATGTACGCCGGGCTCGCCGGTGGTCTGATGGCCGTCATGGATCCGCTGGCCGGGGCCGAGCGGATGCAGTGGACCGCCTCGGGCGAGGTCGTGCTGATGACCATCCTGGGCGGTACGGGAACGTTGCTTGGTCCGGTCATCGGGGCAGGGGCGATCAAGTACTTCGAGAACATCTTCTCGGCGTTCAACGAGAACATCCTGATGGGTTTCTTCTCGTTCCTGCCGGAAGGCCTGCAGCATGCTGCGGTCTCGGTCGCGGGCCTGTTCGTCGGCGAAGGCTGGCACCTGACGCTGGGCGTCCTGTTCATGGTGATCGTGATCTTCCTGCCCGGTGGGCTGATGGAGGGCGTCGCGCGCATCGGGCGACTGTTCAAACGCAAATCCGGTGACGATGGCGCCAAGACCGCCACTGTCCCGGCTGAGTGAGGAGAAAGACGATGGGCACCATTCTCAAGGTCCAGAACGTGAACAAGCGGTTCGGTGGCCTCAAGGCGCTGAACGAGGTCAACCTTGAAGTCGAGGAAGGCACCGTTCACGCCATCATCGGGCCGAACGGCGCGGGAAAGTCGACGCTGCTGAACACGTTCGTCGGACGTCTGACGCCGGACACCGGCAGCGTGATGTTCAACGGCACCTCGCTGCTTGGCATCAAGCCGCACGAGATCAATCAGGCAGGCGTCAGTCGCGTCTTCCAGACGCCCGAGATCTTTGGCGAGCTGACACTGCTGGAGAACGTCATGATCCCGGCATTCGCCCGGCGGGATGGCTCTTTCACCCTGAACGCCTTTTCGACTGTGGTGGGCGAGACCTCGTTGCAGCAGAAGGCGATGGATACGCTGTCGGATCTCGGCCTGGGCGAAAAGGCGAACGAGATCGCCAACCAGATGAGCCGCGGCGACAAGCGGCGGCTGGAACTGGCGATGTGCCTTGTCCAGGAACCGAAGCTGTTGCTTCTAGACGAACCGACGGCGGGCATGGCGCGGGCGGACACCAACAACACGATCGACCTGCTCAAGCGGATCGCCGAGCGTGGCATCACGATGGTGGTGATCGAGCACGACATGCATGTCGTCTTCAGTCTGGCGCAAAAGATCAGCGTTCTGGCGCAAGGCACTGTTATCGCAGAGGATTTGCCGCAGAATATCAAGGGAAATCCAAAGGTGCAGGAAGCCTATCTGGGCGGAGCGCACCTATGATGGACGGATCAGGGGGATACACCATGGCCGAGACCAAGGACCGCGAAACGCTGCTGAGCGACGAGGCGTTTCAGAGAGATGCACCGGGCATCGCGCCGGTCTCCGGCAAGGGCGGGCAGCCAGCCTTCTTCTCGGCCTGGGACATCCACGCGTATTATGGGGAAAGCTACATCGTCCAGGGTGTGAGCTTCGACATCCGAGAGGGCGAGATCGTCGCCCTGCTGGGCCGGAACGGCGCTGGCAAGACATCCACTCTGCGGGCGATCGCCCGCGTGGATGATCCGGCCTTGCGGCAGGGTGAGATCTGGCTGGACCACCAGCCACTGCACGAGATGAAATCGCATCAGGCCTCGCGCGCCGGGATCGGTTTGGTGCCGGAGGATCGGCGGATCATTCAGGGCCTGACGGTCGAGGAAAACCTCAAGCTCGCGCAGATCGCGCCGCCGGTTGGCTGGTCGCTCGAGCGGATCTATGATCTGTTCCCGCGCCTTGGCGAACGCCGCAAGCAGGAAGGCACGACGCTCTCGGGCGGTGAGCAGCAGATGCTGGCGATTTCGCGCACCTTGGCGCGCGACGTGAAACTGTTGCTGCTGGACGAGCCGTATGAGGGCCTCGCCCCGGTGATCGTGCAGGAGATCGAGAGGACGCTGGAGCAGATCAAGGGCCTTGGCATGACCACGGTCATCGTCGAGCAGAACGCAATCGCGGCACTGCATCTCGCGGACCGGGCGATCATCCTCGACATGGGGCAGGTCGTCTTTGACGGCACCGCCCAGGAAGTGCTCGACAACGCCGAACTGCGCCAGGAATACCTCGCGATCTGATCGCGGGGCGCGCTGTCACGCCGGGCGGGCCTGCGCTTGGCTCGCCGCAAGAAAAGACGAAGGGGAAGAGAATGTCCGACATGGTGCCTGTGCCCGCGGAGATGGCCGCGCGCGCCCACATCACGCCCGAAAAATATGCCGAGATGTACGCGGCGTCAGTCAACGACCCGGACGGCTTCTGGGCCGAGCATGGCAAGCGGCTCGACTGGATCACCGCCCCCACCGTGATCAAGAATACGACCTACGCATACCCGGATGTTTCGATCAAATGGTACGAGGACGGCGTCCTGAATGTCTGTGCGAATTGCGTGGACCGGCACCTTCCGGCGCGCGCCGATCAGACCGCGATCATCTGGGAATCTGACGATCCGACCGTCGACAAGCACATCACCTACGCGCAACTGCACGAGAACGTTTGCAAGATGGCGAACGTGTTCAAGGCGCAGGGCGTCGGCAAGGGCGATCGCGTCATCATCTACCTGCCGATGATCCCGGAAGCGGCGTACGCGATGCTGGCCTGCGCCAGGATCGGCGCCGTACATTCGATCGTCTTCGCGGGGTTCTCACCGGACGCGCTGGCCAACCGGGTCAACGATTGCGGCGCAAAGGTCGTGATCACCGCCGACACCGCGCCACGTGGTGGACGCAAGACGGCTCTGAAGTCGAATGTGGATGCCGCTCTGCTGCACTGCGCGGACAGTGTGAAGTGCCTGGTCGTCAAGCACACCGGCGATCAGACCACTTGGACCGAAAGCCGCGATGTGGACGTGACAGCGGCACTGGCCGAAGCCTCGGCCGACTGTCCGGCCGAGCCGATGAGCGCGGAAGATCCGCTCTTCATCCTCTACACCTCGGGCTCGACGGGAAAGCCCAAGGGCGTGCTGCACAGCTCGGGCGGGTACCTCGTTTGGGCGGCGATGACCCACCAGTACACGTTCGACTATCATGACGGCGACATCTACTGGTGCACGGCCGATGTCGGCTGGGTCACCGGCCACAGCTACATCGTCTACGGCCCTCTGGCGAACGGGGCGACGACGCTGATGTTCGAGGGCGTGCCGACCTATCCGGACGCTGGCCGGTTCTGGGCCGTCTGTGAAAAGCACAACGTCAACCAGTTCTATACGGCGCCCACGGCCATCCGTGCGCTGATGGGGCAGGGCGAGGAGTTCGTCACGAAGTACGATCTGTCCAGCCTGACGGTTCTGGGTACGGTCGGCGAGCCGATCAATCCAGAGGCCTGGAACTGGTACAACGAGGTCGTCGGCAAGGGGAACATCCCGATCGTCGATACATGGTGGCAGACGGAAACCGGCGGGCACATGATCACGCCGCTGCCGGGGGCGACGCCAACCATTCCGGGCTCGGCCACCACACCGTTCTTCGGCGTAGAGCCGGTGGTGCTGGATCCGCAGACCGGCGCCGAGATCAACGGTAACGGTGTCGAGGGCGTGCTCGCCATCAAGGAAAGCTGGCCCGGCCAGATGCGCACGGTCTATGGCGATCACGACCGCTTTGTCTCGACCTATTTCGAGCAATACAAGGGCTACTACTTCACCGGCGACGGATGCCGCCGGGACGAGCACGGCTATTACTGGATCACTGGCCGCGTCGACGACGTGATCAACGTCTCCGGTCACCGGATGGGGACAGCAGAGGTGGAAAGCGCCCTTGTCGCGCATGCCAAGGTCGCCGAAGCCGCGGTCGTCGGCTATCCGCACGACATCAAGGGGCAGGGCATCTATTGCTATGTCACCCTGATGTCCGGCGAGGAGCCGACCGAGGATCTGCGCAAGGAGCTGCGCACCTGGGTCCGGACCGAAATCGGCCCAATCGCGAGCCCTGATCTGATCCAGTGGGCGCCCGGCCTACCCAAGACGCGCTCGGGCAAGATCATGCGCCGAATCCTGCGCAAGATCGCCGAGGACGACTTCGGATCGCTGGGTGACACCTCGACCCTCGCCGAACCCGCCGTGGTCGATGACCTGATCAATAACCGGATGAACCGGAAAGCCTGACTGTCCCGATCATGGATATCTGATAGACTTGCCCCGCCGACTCCGGCGGGGCATTTTCTTTTGGGGGATTGGGATGACGATCGACCGCGAGCAGCTTTCCGAGATCAAGGCCTACATGGACGAACGCGCCGAGGCCTGGCGGATGCAGTCGGCGGAAGCTGCGCGCGCAACTGCACGCGACGAAGTCCATGCCGCTGACGGGCGGATCGCCAAGCGCAACACGATCTTTGGCGTCGGGGTCGGTGTCGTCCTGCTCTCGGTCGCGGGGTTTTCCTACCAGGCGATCACCAGCGGGGTCGAGGTCAGCGCCAAGCAGATCGCCACCGAGGTCGCCGAGAAGGTCGCGAACGATCAACTCGCCGATGGCGGACGGCTCCTGGATCTGCAGAAGGATCTTATCGACAAGGTGATCGCCCAAAGCGGTGGCGTGGCCGTCGCGGCAGCCCAGGCGGATCGGGCGAGCGTGGCGGCGACTCAGATAGCGGCGGATGTGGAGCAGCTCCAGACACGCCTCGAAACACTCATCGAAGGTGCCGCTCAAGCCGCCGAAACCGCTGATGCGCAGTCGAGCGCATTGTCCGAACAGATCGACAATTCCGATGGCTTGCGGGAAGAGCTTCAGGCGGCACTGGTGAGCGCCCGCGCCGTCAAACAGAGTTTTGAGGAAGAGGCGATCGCCTTTCAGGACGCCCGCACGCAACTCGATACCGCGCAGCGGTTGCTGTCCGAGTTGATCGAAGGTGAGAACCCGATTGCCGAAACCGCACAACAGTTGATCGAGTTCGCACTCGCTGACCGGGAGATACAGCAGCTTATCGTGGATGCCGCGGCCTTCCCGCCGGGCGCTGTTGTCGCGTTCGCCAACGGCACATGTCCGGCAGGCTGGGGCCCGTACGAGGCGGCAACGGGACGGTTCCTGCTGGGGACCAGCGAGAAGTACCCGCCTGATGCGGTCGGCGGCGCCGAAGCCGTGACCCTGACGATTGCGCAAATGCCGGCACATTCACACAGCGTCACCGTGCCGACGGTCCATCTGATTGGAAAGAACGAAGGCATCGCGACAGCGGGCCGGAAGAAATCGACACGTTACAACACCTCACGCCAGGGATCGGGCAAACCGCACAACAACATGCCGCCATTCGTGGCGGTCAGCTATTGCGTGAAAGCCTAGGTATTTTCGCGACGTTTTTCGAGCGTCGGGCGCACCGGGTAGTCCAAAATTAGACCTTTTTGATGATGTGGGGCGTTGTCCAAACCTATATGTTTGTAATCGGTAACGGGGATGATTTTCTTACCGCCTCAAAGATGGGGGTCGAAGATCAGAATCGCGCCAAAATCTTGAGTACCTGAATGATGAGTGATCAACATCGTAGCGAAGAAGAACATGATCAGGTTGATCGAATTGCAGCCAAGTTTCGGCGAAGCAGGACTGCGGCAAGCGTCATAGTATTGGTCGGTGCGGCTTCAGCGGTTTTTGGTCTTTGGGAGAGCATGTTTGGTGAGACGGTTGGCCAGTCGATCATGCGGCTTTCCGACACTTCTCTGGTCATAGGCGAAGAGCACGATGCATGTGTCAGAAACGCCAACGGCGTATTTTTGGAGATTCAAAAGTGTCATATAAATCATGGAAAATTGTAGCCTCGGTTCTGGCGCTGTTGCCGACCGGGGTAATCGCTCAAGTATTTGATTGTTCAAACCTCGATCCGGCACGTGCCGCCGACGCGCAACGCGCATTTCAATGCGTAAGTGAACTGAGTGATCAGATTTCGTCCGAGAAACAGCGGGTCGACCGTTTGGAAACGGCGATACTTGAACTTACCGAGCGGAAGTCAAACAGTGATCATGTTCATCAATCGCCCGTGGTCCCGGCGAATGTTGTTGTTGCATCGACAAAAGCGTGCAGCGAACTGTCCGGCGGATGGCGCGAGTATGAACAAGCGCGAGGCCGCGTGATTCTTGGCGCAAATCCGCAAGGCGTTTATGGCTTTGCAAAGCGGCCGATCGGAGACATCGGGGGAGAGGAATCTGTTCAGCTCACGGCGGCTGAAATGCCAGCACACAGTCATAACCTCGCATTCGTCCCAGAGGTTTCAAATCTCAGCGGTGGGAGTTATCCCGTTATGTCGGATACGCGCCATAACAGCACATCGCGGCGAAATGCTCCAACGCAAGCGCAAGGGGGGTCAAGACCCCATAACAATGTCCCACCTTACATCGCGTTGTACTTCTGCAAAAAGGATTGAGCGAAACTTGTTCGAACGTTGCAGAGCCTAAGAGCTTGACGCGAAGGGCTTTCCACCAACCCGCGCTTTGGGCCAGGCTCTAAGAAATCGCGAAGGAGCATCTCAACCGAACATTGATCCGCTCGGCCTCGCTGGCACCGGCGGGGCGGTCGGCGCGGATCTCGTGCGCGCCGACGAGCTCGCCCAACTGGATACCCACTTGATTGGCAATCGCGACGGCCGAGGCGGTTGCGGCGTCGGTGGCACGGGCCATCGCCTCGGCTCGGTCCGCAGGGTTCTCGCCGAAGACGGGCGCCAGGTCGGTCATCTCGGCCTTCAGTTCGCCCTGCGTGTGCTTGGTGACGAGCCCGTGCACTTGCCCCAGTTCGGTTGGCCGGGCGCAGTCTATGATGGTCCCGGCCTTCAACTCCTGTGGATCGCGCAGATACTGCATCGGGTCCCCGCCCGGCTGCTGGCGCAGGCGCTCGGATGGAAGCCCGGCGTCGAGCATGCCCTTCAGCATCGTGTCCATGGCCATCGACAGCCGCATACGCTCGGCGTTCGTGGGCGGTTTGTCGGAGTTCAGAATAATCTCGACCGGAAATGTCACGGGACGCGTCATGAACCATGCGGTGCCCGTCGTCTGAATGATGCGGTCCATCGAAAATCCCCGTTCAAATCATTTCGCACCAAGTGTGCGGGTACGGCGCAGGTTGGTCAACTCCAGCGCGTGTCAGGCGCGCCGTGCAGTAATGAAGTAGAGGTTCGGCGAGATGCGCGCCAGCAGGCCATAGAGCGACGGATCACAGGGATGGAGCGATTGCAGGGCCATCCCATGGCGGTTGAGCATCGGCGCGATCTCGGCCCGACGGACCGTGAAATGAGAACTCTCCAGATACGCCGAGCCGCCAGCAGATTGGCGTCTCAAGCGTTGCCGCAATGCGGCCAAGGCACGGATCAGGCTGCCGGTGTTCGGGATCGAGACGACCAGTTGACCGCCCGGTCGCAGGACTCGCGCCATCTCGGCCAGGGCTTGTTGCGGATCCGGGACGTACTCCAGCACGCTCAGGCTGAGCACGCCATCGAAGCTCGCGTCCTCGAAGGGCAGGCGTTCGATCGTCTCGACCAGCTCAAAGCTCAGACGGTCCATCGCCGGATGATCCCGTGCCGCGGACCGGGCGGCCTGCACCATGTCCGAGGCGCCATCGATGCCGTGAACGGCGGCGCCGGATTCGGCGAGGATCCGCGCGAAGTAGCCGCTGCCGCATCCGGCGTCCAGCCAGCGGCCGTTCGGCTCGAGCACCGGTCGCACGGATTCCCTGAAGAAGTTGGCCCGGCGTTTGAAACTGCCGGATTGGTAGCGCGCATCCCAGCCCGCCGCCAGATCCTGATGATGGCTGATGGCCTTGTCGAAGGTATCGGTCACGATGCGTCGGCCTGTATGGCGCCGGGATGGGGTGTGCCTGTGCCGGTCGCGACCATCGCGTATTCAGACCCTGCCAATTGCATTTCGTAGAGTTTGTATTGCTGGCTGCGATACAAATCCGTGCGCAAACGGGACCAGATCCAGCCAACCTTACCGGCCCGCCATGCCCCCAACCCAAACAGGAAGTAGAGCTGCATCAGGATAAAGCGGCCCGGCAGACGCCAGAAGTTCTGCTTCAACCACATGCGCCGTTCCAGCGCCGATCCGGTCAGCCTGGGTGCAACCGATAGATTGTCGCCGCGAAACTGGGCCATCGCCTCGGCGGTGATGTATTTGTTCTGCTTGTCGAACCAGTGGTGCAGGTTCGGGCTGTCGTGATGTTCCATCTCGCCCGCCAGTGTTTCAACATCACCAGCGACGATTGGATGCTCATTTACGATCACGTCCGAGAACCGGCACTTGCCCGTCCGCCAGATCCGCACAACGGGCTGACGCACCGGCATCGGTCGACCCATGAACCAAAGCCGCCGGTTGAACGCATAACCGGTCGCAGCGCCGTTCTGGATGACGCTCGCGATCTCTGACTTCAGATCGTCGGACAAACGCTCATCGGGATCGATCTTCATCGTCCAGGGCGTGTCGACCGGCAGGTTTTCCAGCGCATAGTTCCACTGATCGCCAAAATCCCGGAATCGGCGTTGCACCACGTGCACACCGTGCGCCAGCGCGATGTCGACCGTGTCATCGACCGAAAAGCTGTCGACCAGAAACACCTTCTCGGCCCAGCCCGAGAGATTTTTCAGCACCGCATCCATGTGGTGCGCCTCGTTCAGCGAAATCAGGATGACCGAGATTGGCAACGGCATGAGAGAAATCCGGCGACTGGTGCTCGGCATGTCATTGCCAGAGAGATATGCCGAGACGAGCCCGTGGGTCGCCTCGGGTTGCTTCTTGTCGAGCGGGTCTAGTACGTGACGACAGCCCTGATGCTTTCGCCTGCGTGCATCAGGTCGAAGCCCTT
>ERZ1740062.582-NODE-582-length-18545-cov-7.134397_pt1 | contig 18545 bp, 18 predicted proteins | sample MGYA00581741_ERZ1740062 | MGnify/ENA primary metagenome ERZ1740062 (study PRJEB43018, sample SAMN04849747) | marine metagenome | isolation source: floating plastic debris | place: Pacific Ocean | collected 2008-09-01 | study: EMG produced TPA metagenomics assembly...
GGGTGATCGGTCTGCTGGTGGCGGTGCTGATTCTGGTCGCGGTTTTCGCCCTGTGACGGCGGCTCTCCGGCAAATGCCGGAAAGCGCGGGCGAATTCATCAAACGGACATGTTGCGCCCCTTGACCGGACGAACGCGCAGCAACAGACTTGAGCGTTGCAAGGAAATCGCCCACCGACGGGGGCCGCAGACGGCGGCACGGCGGGCGCCATAAAAAAAGCCGGACATTCCGTTCGGAAAGGCAAGGAAAGGGAGATACCCCATGCCCAGAGTTTCCATGACAGTGAATGGACGGGCGGTGACCGGCGATATCGAAGGCCGCACCCTGCTCGTTCAGTTTCTGCGTGAGAACCTGCACCTGACCGGCACCCACGTCGGCTGTGATACCAGCCAGTGCGGCGCCTGCGTGGTCCACGTGAACGGCGAGTCGGTGAAGAGCTGCACCATGCTGGCCCTGCAGGCCGACGGCACCGAGGTGACCACCATCGAGGGCCTGGCCCAGAACGGCCAGCTGCACCCGATGCAGGAGGCTTTCCGCGAGAATCACGGCCTGCAGTGCGGTTTCTGCACCCCGGGCATGGTGATGTCGGCGGTCGACCTGCTGAAGAAGAACCCCTCCCCCGACGAAGGCGAGATCCGCGAGTGGCTGGAAGGCAACATCTGCCGCTGCACCGGGTATCACAACATCGTCAAGGCCATCCAGTCGGCCGCCGTCACCATGAAGGGGTAGGACCATGTCAGACACCGGAATCGGCGCCAACGTCAAGCGCAAGGAAGACTTCCGTTTCCTCACCGGCCAGGGCCACTACACCGACGACATTGATCGTCCCGGCCAGGTCCATGCCTATTTCGTGCGCTCGCCGCACGCCCATGCCACCATCAAGAAGGTCGACACCGCCGACGCCGCCGCGGCGCCCGGGGTGATCGCCGTCTTCACCGGCGCCGACATGGCCGCCGACAACGTCGGCTCGCTGCCCTGCGGCTGGGTCGTCACCGACCGCCACGGCGAACCGCACAAGGCGCCGCCGCACTTCCCGCTGGCCCGCGACAAGGTGCGTTACGTCGGCGACCACGTCGCCGTGGTCATCGCTGAAACCTATGCCCAGGCCAAGGAAGCCGGCGAGCAGGTCGTGGTGGACTACGCCGAGCTGCCGGCCAACGCCGGTACCGGAAAGGCCCTGGATTCCAGCGCCCCGCTGCTCCACGACGAAGCGCCGGGCAACCTGTGCTACGACTGGACCCTGGGCGACGAAGCCGAAGTCGACGCCGCCTTCGCCAAGGCGGCCCACATCACCAAGCTGGACCTGGTGAACAACCGCCTGATCCCCAACGCCATGGAGCCGCGCGCGGCAATCGGCGAATACGACGGCGGCACCGACAGCTATACGCTGTATTCGACCAGCCAGAACCCGCATCTGCTGAAGCTGATCCTCTGCGCCTTCGTCCTCGGCTTGTCCGAGAACAAGCTGCGGGTCATCGCCCCCGACGTCGGCGGCGGCTTCGGCTCCAAGATCTTCTGCTACGCGGAGGAGACCGTCTGCACCTGGGCGGCCAAGAAGGTGCGCCTGCCGGTGAAGTGGACGGCGGAACGCTCCGAGAGCTTCTCCTCCGACGCCCATGGCCGCGACCACATCACCCACGCCCAGCTGGCCATGGACGAGAACGGCAAGTTCCTGGGCATGAAGGTGGAGACCACGGCCAACATGGGGGCTTACCTGTCGAGCTTCTCAACCGCCGTGCCGACCTACCTCTATGCCACCCTGCTGGCCGGCCAGTACACCACGCCGGTGATCTTCGCCAACGTGAAGGCCGTGTTCACCAACACCGCGCCGGTCGACGCCTACCGCGGCGCCGGACGGCCCGAGGCGACCTATGTGGTGGAGCGCCTGGTCGAGGTGGCGGCCCGCGAGATGAAGCTGGACCCCGCTGAAATTCGGCGGCGAAATTTCATCCAGCCCGACCAGTTCCCTTACCAGACTCCGGTGGCCCTGCAGTACGACATCGGCAACTACGGCCAGGCGCTGGACAAGGCCCTGGAGATGATCGATTACGACGGCTTCCCGGCCCGCAAGGCCGCCTCCGAAGCAAAGGGCATGCTGCGCGGTATCGGCTTTTCCGCCTACATCGAGGCCTGCGGCATCGCGCCCTCGGCGGTGGTCGGCTCGCTCGGCGCCGGCGTCGGCCTGTGGGAGTCGGCGCAGGTGCGCTTCAACGCCACCGGCTCGGTGTCGATCTTCACCGGCACCCACAGCCACGGCCAGGGCCACGAGACGACCTTCTCGCAGCTGGTCTCCGAGACCCTCGGCGTGCCGATCGAGAACGTCGAGATCGTCCACGGCGACACCGGCTCGATCCCCATGGGCATGGGCACCTACGGCTCGCGCTCCCTGGCGGTCGGCGGTTCGGCCATCGCCAAGGCCTGCGACAAGATCATCGAGAAGTCCAAGAAGATCGCCGCCCACCTGATGGAGGCCTCGGTCGAGGACGTCGAGTTCGACAAGGGCACCTTCCGGGTCGCCGGCACCGACAAGGAAAAGTCGATCGCCGAGATCGCCTTTACCGCCTACGTGCCGCACAACTACCCCGAGGGGGTGGAGCCCGGCCTCGATGAGACCGCGTTCTACGATCCGCTGAACTTCACCTATCCCGCCGGCGTGCACATCTGCGAGGTGGAGATCGATCCCTCCACCGGCGTCACGCAGATCGTCGACTGGGTCGCGGTCGACGACTTCGGCAAGGTCATCAACCCCATGGTGGTGGAAGGCCAGGTCCACGGCGGCATTGCCCAGGGCGTCGGCCAGGCGCTGCTCGAAAACTGTGTCTACGATGCGGACAGCGGCCAGCTGCTGACCGGCTCCTACATGGACTACTGCATGCCGCGGGCCGACGACCTGCCGTCGTTCCGCGTCGGCATGACCGAGACCGCCTGCACCCATAACCCCTTGGGGGTGAAAGGCTGCGGCGAGGCCGGCGCCATCGCGGCACCACCGGCAATCATCAACGCCGTCACCGACGCCCTTGGCATCCTCTCGATGGATATGCCGGCGACGGCGGAAAAAGTCTGGCGGCTGGCCAACCAGCACGCCCAGGCCGCGGAATAAGGGGAGACACCGAAGATGTACGACTTTACCCACCACCGCCCCGCTTCCGTGGACGCCGCCGCAGCGGCCCTCAGCGGGGCGAGCGACGGCAAGATCATGGCCGGCGGCATGACGCTGATCCCGACCATGAAACAGCGGCTCGCCAGCCCCTCCGACATCGTCGACCTGGGCGCCATCGACGGGCTGAAGGGCATCAAGGAGGACGGCGGCACCATCGTCATCGGCGCCATGACCACCCACGCCGCGGTGGCCGCCAACGCCACGGTGAAGGCCAAGATTCCGGCCCTTGCCCATCTGGCCGACGGCATCGGCGACCCGCAGGTGCGCAACCGCGGCACCATCGGCGGCTCGATCGCCAACGCCGACCCGGCGGCGGACTATCCGGCCGGCCTCGTCGGGCTTGGCGCCACAGTGCACACCAGCAAGCGCCAGATCCCAGCCGAGGACTTCTTTACCGGCATGTTCGAGACGGCCCTGGCGGAGGACGAAATCGTCACCGCCGTGGCCTTCCCGGTCCCGGAGAAGGCGGCCTATGCGAAGTTCGCCAACCCGGCCTCGCGCTATGCCATCGTCGGCGTCATGGTCAGTAAGGGCCCGGCCGGCGTGCGCGTCGCGGTAACCGGTGCCGGCCCTTCCGTGTTCCGCCTCGGCGATGCCGAAACGGCGCTGAGTTCCAACTTCTCGGCCGACGCGGTCGCCAACATCGGCGTCTCCTCGGACGGGCTGAACAGCGATATGCATGCCTCGGCAGAATACCGCGCCAATCTGGTCGGTGTGATGCTGAAGCGCGCCGTCGCTGCGGCGGGCTGACCCGCCCACAAACTAAAGTGCAGAGAGAGAAACTGGGGCCGGTCCTGTTGGATCCGGCCCCTTTCCTTTTGCGGGTGCGCGGGTATGCCCGGCTGCGCTAACGTCGCGGCATGTCTGAACCCGATGCTTCCCAGGGCTCCAGGACCGCTGGCCGCTTCGGCCGGGCCGTCCTGGCGCTGGGCGTCCTGCTGCTGATCGTCCTCGCCGGCGCCCTGCTGTTTCGCCAGGAACTCGCAACCCGCGTGGCCTTGGCCTATCTGGAACGCCAGGGCGTCACGGTACACAGCCTGACCGTCACGCGGCTGACGCCGGGAGGTATCGAACTTCAAGACATCGCCCTGGGCGACAACCGCGAAGTGGCGGCCCAGCGCGTGGCGGTAGCACCGGTATTCGACGGCTTCGACGTTGCCGTTGGACGGGTGGAGATCGACGGCCTGCGCCTGCGCGTCGACATCACCGGCGATGCCGCCCCGCTCGGCAGCCTGCAACCGCTGCTGCAACGCTTTACCGGCGGCAGCGGCAGTGCGGATGAAACCGCCACACCGTCCCCGGCACCGCCGTCCAAAAAGGCCCCGGCCCTGCCGACGATCACGCTGACCGATGCCGCCATCGTCTTCGAGACGCCGTCCGGGCCGATGACCGCGGCCCTTGCCGGCGGCGTCACCCCGACGGAAGACGGCAGTCTGGAAGCCCACGCCGTCCTGAGTTTGGACAGCGACCTCGGCACGGCCCGGTCACAATTGACCGGCAGCCGCCGCAGCGACGGCGCGTTGCAGGTCACCGGGCAGGTCACCGACGGCCACCTCGCTTGGCAGGGTTTCGCCGTCGGCGCCTTCAGCGGAGAGCTCTCCGCCGACAGCGACGGCGGCGAAATACCGAAAATCGACACCCGTTTCGATCTCAACGACCTCAGCTATGTCCCCGACGAAGGCGCCCCGCTGACGCTCGCGCAGGGACAACTGCGCATCACCGGCGGCCTTACCGGCGGCGAAGCGGCGCTGAACCTGGAAGGCGGCGACGAGCACCTCGACCTGAAGGTCTCCGGGCACATCGAGTCCGCCAGTGCCGACCGCCAGGACGTGACGCTCAACGTGGAGGGCGAGGTCCGCAGCCGCGGCGGGCTGGCGCAGTTCATCGTCCTGCCCGGCCGCCAGATCACCACCGGAACCCTGGTCGTGCAGGCCGAGGGCCACGGCACCCTTCCCGGGACGGCGGCCTCGCCGGCGTCCCTGCCGGCGGCCGCCGCACTGCTGGCGCAAAGCCGCCTGACCCTGACCGGCGACGCCATTCTGGCCGATGTCGCCCTGGCCGACGGCACGTCGGGGATTTCGGCCCACTTGCCCCTGGAGACGACGATCGCCGACGACCACCTGACCGTGACCCTCAGAGAGGATGCGGCGGCGCGCGTCGAACGGCCAGCGGCGGCCGTCCTTCGCGGGCTCGGCGTGCCCGACGACCTGCTTCCCCTCGTCGCTTCCGGCCTGAACCTCTCCCTGGCCAGCGGCGGAGACCTGCCGTTCCGCCTCGCCGCGACGCCGGCCTGGCCGCCCGTGGCGGCGGAGATCGCCGTTGCCGCCGAAGCCTTCAGCGCACAGGGCGTGACCCTGGGCGCCAAGGTCGAGGGCGCCGCCGCCCTGGGAAACCGGTTCGCGCTCGACCGTTTCGACGGCAGCATAGAGGCCCGCGCCGAGGCCAAGAGCCTGTCCGTCGGCGGCCGCCAGGCCCGCGGCATCACCCTCGTCCTGCCGCTCACCGCGGACTATAGCGACGACGGGCTTCACCTCGCCCTCGCCACGCCGGGCCGTCTGGGCGTCACCCAGTTCGGTGCCGGCGCGCCCCTGCGCCTGCAGCAGCCGCTGTCCTTCGCCATCAGCGAACTCTCCCTGGAAAGTGGCGCCGGCGATCCCGGCTATGCCTACCGGCTGGCGGCCCGGGAAGACGGCGTGGCACTGTCCCTTGCCGCCGACGGCAGCGAGCCGGTTGCCGTGGACGCAGACGCCATCACGCTGCAAGCCGATGGCCGTTTTGAGCCCGAAACGGGGCATGCCGCCAGCGTGACCATCGGCCTCTCCGGCCTCGCCCTGCCGGGCTACGACTTCACTGCCGAGACGGCGAACATCGAGGTCGCGCTGGACAGCGACCTGCGGCCCAGGACCAGCCGTTTCGTCCTGGCGCCGTTCCAACTCGGCGGCGCCGATCCCCTGACCGCTCCCCTCTCGCTCGACGGCACCCTGAAGCGCAAGGGCGCCGGTTACGACATCGCCGCTGCCGTCGGCCTCAGCGGCGGCCAGACCCTGGTGGACCTGACCGGGCGCTACGACGACGACGGCACGGCCCGCATCGATGCCGCCAGCCGGCTGCTGTCCTTCACCCCGGACGGACTGCAGCCGGCCCAGATCTCGCCGCTGCTGGACAGCCTGGAAAAGGTCAGCGGCACCGTCACCGCCAATGCCAGTCTCGCCTGGCCGCGCGACCCGTCGGCGCAAAGCGGCAAACTCACGGTGAGCGGCCTGTCCTTCGCCGGCCCGGCGGCGGTCGAGGGGCTCGACCTCGCGCTGACCCTGGACAGCCTGCTGCCGCTCGCCTCGGCACCTGGCCAGCACCTGAAAATCCGCCGCCTGGAAGCCGGCATCCCGGTCGAGGATATCGACATTGCCTTCTCGCTCGACCAGGCGCCCGGGCCACAGCTCAGCGTCGCGAGCGGCGGCTTCGACCTGGGCGGCGCCCGCTGGCGCATCGAGCCCGCCATCCTCGATCCCGCGGCGGAGCGGAACCGCATCGTGCTGGCCACCGACGGCCTTGATCTTGCCACCCTGTTCGAGCTGCTCGGCGTCGACGGCCTGTCCGGCAGCGGCACGCTGAAAGGCAGCCTGCCGATCGTCTTTTCCGATAGCGACGTCATCGTCGACGACGGCCGCTTCGAGGCCATCGCGCCGGGCCGCCTGTCGATCCGCATCGACGCCCTGCGCGCGGCCCTGTCCGGCAGCGGCGAGACCGTCGAGATGGCGGTGAAGGCGATGGAGGATTTCCACTACGATACCCTCTCGCTGACCCTCGAGAAGACGGCGGCGAACGACGCCACCGTGCAGCTATCCACCCTGGGCCAGAACCCGGAGGTGCTGGACGGCCAGCCCTTCCAGTTCAACATCAACCTGGAGAGCAATCTGACAAGCGTCCTGAACGCCCTGAAGCAGGGCTACAGCCTGTCCGATGATGCCCTGCGGCGGGCCTGGCAATTGCGCCAGTAGGTCCATTTCGGGGCGAAACCGCGCCATGGGAACGTTTCCGCCCGGCCTTGCGTAGTACTGTTGCGGTGCATGGCGGTTGCCGGTGCCCGCTGTTATGCTCTGTTCAGTTCCCGAGTCTGCGGGACGACGCATGAAGGAGAGAGAGATTGATCAGCTTTGGCGGTCGTCACGCGGCCCTCGGTGGAGCCATGCTGTGCTTCGCCCTCGCCGGCTGTACCCCGACGGTTCAAATGGCGGCGCCCAAGGAGCCCATCACGATAAACCTGAATGTGAAGTTAGACGCGGAAGTACGCGTGAAAATTGAAGAACAGGCAGCCAAGGACATCAAGGAAAACCCCGATGTCTTCTAACCCGGTATCTTCTACCCGGACGGCAAAGCGGCAAGACGAGCCAAAGGACAACATGATGACACGGCGTTGGTTCTCCCTCCTCACCCTGGCGATGGCGGCAGCCCTGGCCCTGCCGCTGCTGGCCGGCCCGGCCACGGCGCAGTCGCTCGACGAACTGCGGGCCAGCGGCAAGATCGGCGAGCGCTATGACGCCTACGTGGTGGACCGCGACCCCAGCGCCGCCGACCAGGCGACGGAGATCAACGCCAAGCGCCGGGATATCTACGAGAAGCAGGCCGCCAGCCAGGGCGTCCCCGCAGCCCAGGTCGGCATGGTCTACGCCAACGAGATCGTCCAGCAGGTGCCGGCAGGCACATGGATTTTGACAGCCGACGGCGAATGGCGGAGAAAGTAATTTTCGCTCAACCCTCCCCCTAGCCCTCTTTCTCCGGCATCGACCTCCTGATCCCAACCCAGGCGAAGACTGTTTTCATGGCCCCGGCGGTTCCGCTTCCCACCTCCGTTGACGAGACCCTGGCGCTGCTGGCGCGCGGGCGCTACATCGGCGAGCGCAATCTGGCGACCGTGCTGTTCCTGGCGCTGAAGCAGGGACGCCCGCTGTTCCTGGAAGGCGAAGCCGGCGTCGGCAAGACGGAGATCGCCAAGGTTCTGGCCGAGACCCTGGGCCGCCGCCTGGTGCGCCTGCAGTGCTACGAAGGCCTCGACGTCTCCGCTGCGGTCTACGAGTGGAACTACCCGCGCCAGATGGTCGAGATCCGCGTCGCCGAGGCCGCCGGCGAACAAGACCGCGAGCGCCTGAGTGGCGATATCTTCGACGAACGCTTCCTCATCGAGCGGCCGCTGCTGCAGGCCCTGCGGCCGGACCCGATCCGCGGTGCGCCGGTGCTGCTGATCGACGAGTTGGACCGCACCGACGAACCCTTCGAGGCCTTTCTGCTGGAGGTGCTGTCCGACTTCCAGATCACCATCCCGGAGCTCGGCACTATCGCCGCCGCCGAGCCGCCTATTGTCATCGTCACCTCGAACCGCACCCGCGAGATCCACGACGCCCTGAAGCGGCGCTGCTTCTACCACTGGGTCGACTATCCCTCGGCCGAGCGCGAACTGCAGATCCTGCAGGCCAAGGCCCCCAAGGTGTCGGCCGAGCTGTCGCGCCAGATCGTCGGCTTCGTGCAGGCGCTGCGCGACGAGGACCTGTTCAAGGCGCCGGGCATCGCCGAGACCCTGGACTGGGCCGAGGCCCTGACCCAGCTGGACAAGGTCGCGCTCGATCCCCAGGCCATCGACGATACCCTGGGCGTCCTGCTGAAGTACCAGGACGACATCGCCAAGATCCAGGGCAGCGAGGCCGCCCGCCTGCTCAGCGAAGTAAAGTCCGAGCTGTCGCACCGCGCCCTGGGTTAGCGCCGCATCGGCGTTCGCGCCGCACAATTTCCCAAATGTCGCAAACTTCGCACTATCGTCCGGGCACCTAACCCTGGCGCTTACAATCATTTCGTGCAATCGTTGCTGCAACAGTCAAAAAAAGATCAATGAAAAGCCGGGGGGGCGACCGGTCAGGGGACCCGCACCGGCAAAGGCGGGGATCATGACGGATACATTGCTCGTCGGCGTCGACGGCAGCGAAGGGGGACAGCGCGCGGCGAAGTTTGCGGCCGAGCGCGCCACACAACTCGGCGCGCGCTTGATCGTGGCCTATGTGATCGAGTGGTCGCCCTACAGCTTCAACACACCGCAGGAAAACGACCTTCGCCACAAGCGGCGCGAAGAGGAAATCGCCCGCGCCGAGAGCGACATCATTCAGCCCCTGGTCCGTGAGTTGAAGGCCGCCGGCCTCACTGTCGAAGGCCTCGTGCGCCACGGCCATGTCGTCGAAGTGCTCAGCCAGATCGCGAAAGAACACAAAGCCGGCCAGATCTTCATCGGCCGGCGCGGCCTGTCGAAGCTGCAAGCCCTGCTGTTCGGCAGCGTGGCGAGCAGCCTGGTCCAGGTTTCGCCGGTTCCCGTCACGGTGATTCCATGACCGCCTGACCGTCGGACCGCCCCAAAAGAGCGGCCGACAGAACAACCGCGACGCAGAGCGCGGGCCAACCAAAGCAGTGAGGCTCCCATGAGAAAACTCGTATCCGCTTTCGTTGCCGCCATGCTCTGGATACCCGCCGCCTGCCGGGCGCAGGACGGCACCGCGGCCGTGACCCTCGACGAACGAATCAACCACGCGATCTCCCCGATCACCGACGTCATCGCCGGCATCATCTTCTATTCCCTGCCGATCACCGACGAGATCGCGCTGCCGATCATCGTGGTCTGGCTGGTGGCCGCCGCCGCCTTTGCCACCGTCTATTTCAATTTCATTTCGGTCCGGGCCTTCCGCCACGCCGTCGACCTGGTGAAGGGCGACTATTCCGACCCCAAGGACGCCGGCGAGGTCTCGCACTTCCAGGCCCTGGCCACTGCGCTATCCGGCACGGTCGGCCTCGGCAACATCGCCGGGGTTGCCATCGCGGTATCCATCGGCGGCCCTGGGGCGACCTTCTGGATGATTCTGGCCGGTTTTCTCGGCATGTCGTTGAAATTCGCCGAGTGCACCCTGGGCGTCAAATACCGCAACGAATACCCCGACGGCACGGTCTCCGGGGGCCCGATGTACTATCTCAGCAAGGGGCTGGCGGAAAAGAACATGGCCGGCCTCGGGAAATTCCTTGCCGCCTTCTTTGCGGTCTGCTGCATCGCCGGATCGCTGGGCGGCGGCAACATGTTCCAGGCCAACCAGTCGTTCCAGCAATTCGTCAACGTGACCGGCGGCGACGCCAGCTTCATGGCCGACAAGGGCTGGCTGTTCGGAATTGTCGTCGCGGTGCTCGTCGGCGCGGTGATCATCGGCGGCATCCAGTCGATCGCCAAAGTGACCGAGAAGATCGTCCCGTTCATGGCGATCATCTACTGCACGGCGGCGATCATCATCATCGTGGCCAACTACGCGCAGGTCCCCGCCGCTTTCGGGGAAATCATCGGCGGCGCCTTCAGCCCCGAGGGCGTGGCGGGCGGTTTCGTCGGCGCCCTGATTCAAGGCTTCCGGCGCGCCGCCTTTTCCAACGAAGCGGGCATCGGTTCAGCCTCCATCGCCCACTCCGCGGTGCGCACCAAGGAACCCGTTACCGAGGGACTGGTGGCCCTGCATGAGCCCTTCATCGATACCATCGTGATCTGCACCATGACCGCGCTGGTCATCGTCATTACCGGCGTGAACGAGATCGGCGGCGGCATGGGCGGCGTCGAGCTCACCTCGATGGCCTTCGAGAGCGCGTTTTCCTGGTTCCCCTATATCCTGGCGCTGGCGGTGATCCTTTTCGCCTTCTCGACCATGCTGTCGTGGTCGTACTACGGGTCGAAGTGCTGGACCTACCTGTTCGGCGAAAGCCGTTCCATGGACCTGCTGTTCAAGCTGATCTTCTGCATTTTCGTGGTAATCGGCGCGTCGATGAACCTGGGTCCGGTGGTGGACTTCTCGGACTCGGCAATCTTCGCCATGTCGATCGCCAACATCATCGGCCTCTACATCCTCTTCCCCGTTGTGAAGCAGGAGCTGACCTCCTATTGGTCGCGCCTGCAAAGCGGCGAGATCCGCAAGTTTACCGTCGGCGAAGCGGCCGAGTAGAGGAGCCGCGTCCGGCACGGGCGGTGCCGGCGGCCACGATGCGCCCGCCGGCGACCCGCCGTCCGATCCCTTGGCAAGGGTCAGCGCGTGTAGCCGCCCCACTTGCCATGGCCGTCGAGCGCCCTCTGCGCGGGGGCCGGCGACGCCGTGCCCGGCTCCAGGCGATCGATGGATTCCGGCACCTCCGTGAATCCCATGCCGGCAAGCGCCAGCAGCAGGCCGATGAACGCGCCGATCGCGATGTTGAAAGCCAGGCGGCCGTGGGTTGCCGCGGGTGAAATCAGGTCATCCCGGCTGAGGCTGTCCTTGGGTCCAAGCGTGGGGCAGTTCGTCGTTGACATTGTACTTCTCCTCATCCAGTAGCCCGGTCCGCCTCGATGACCGCCGGGCGATATCCCTCTCCTGTCCTTAGAGATGCGCCCAGCCGCGTCCGGCGACAAACGACATCTCCTCATTGGTAAAATTAGAAATCCTAATGAATAGGGCCTTATGAAAAGGACGGGTCACGGCCCTGGGCGGGCCCGGCGGGCTGGAGTAACATCGCCCCTATGACCGAGCCGACAGACAGCCGCGCCGATGCCCCCAGCGAGGGCCGCATGGCAGAGAACATTCTCTACTTCGCCCGCACCCTGCGCGCCGCCGGCCTGCCGGTCGGGCCGGGCAAGGTGCTGGAGGCGCTGAAGGCCGTCCAGGCCGTGGGCCTCGGCCGGCGCGACGAGTTCTACTGGACCCTGCATGCGGTCTTCGTGAACCGGCGGGACCAGCAGGACCTCTTCGACCAGGCCTTCCACGTATTCTGGCGCAACCCGGAAATCCTGCAGCGTATGATGGCGCTGCTGCTGCCGGACATCACGCCGGCGGCCGGACAGCGGCCCGACGACGCCGACGAGTTGAGCCGGCGCCTGACCGAGGCCATGCGTCCCAAGGGCGACGACGGCCGGGAGCCCGACGAGAAGGAAGAAAAGCAGGAGATCGACGCCGCCCTCACCTTCTCCAACCAGGAGGTGCTGCAGGACATCGACTTCGAGAAGATGTCCACTGCGGAACTGGCCGAGGCCAAGCGGGCGATCCAGTCCATGCGCCTGCCGATCATGGAGGTGCCGACCCGGCGCTACCAACCCGGCGGCGGCCGCAAGGCGGACCTGCGCGCCACCTTGCGCACCGCATTGCGCCAGGGGGGCGACACCATCCCGCTGCGCTTCAAGAAGCCGCGCCGCCGCCACCCGCCGCTGGTGGTGCTGTGCGACATTTCCGGCTCGATGAGCCGCTATTCGCGCATGCTGCTGCACTTCATGCACGCGGTGACCAACGACCGCGACCGCGTGCATACTTTCGTGTTCGGCACCCGCCTGACCAACATCACCCGCCACCTGCGTCACAAAGACGTGGATGTGGCCGTCGAAAAGGTCGCCGAGAGCGTAGTCGACTGGTCCGGCGGCACCCGCATCGGGGCCTGCCTGCACGACTTCAACGTCACCTGGGCGCGGCGTGTGCTGGGCCAGGGCGCGGTGGTGCTGCTGATCTCCGACGGCCTGGACCGCGACAACGCCGAGGGCCTGGAGGCCGAGGTCGAGCGCCTGCACAAATCCTGCCGGCGGCTGATCTGGCTGAACCCGCTCTTGCGCTACGAGGGCTATCAGCCCAAGTCTTTAGGGGCGAAAGCACTGATCCCCCACGTCGACGACTTCAAGACGGTGCATAATCTGGAAAGCCTGGGCGACCTGGCGGCCGTGCTGAGCCGCCCGGCAACCCGACGCGAGGAGGGCATGACGAGATGGCAGAAGGCAAGCTAGCGAGCGCGCAGGCCGAAGACCTGCTGGCCGAGGCGGCCGGGTGGCGCGATGCCGGCCACAAGGTCGCTCTGGCCACGGTGGTGCAGACGTGGGGCTCCTCGCCGCGGCCGGTGGGCAGCCAGCTCATCGTCGACGACAGCCTGCGCCTGCAGGGATCGGTTTCCGGCGGTTGCATCGAGGGCGCCGTGGTCCACGAGGCCCAGGCAATCATGGACGGCGCGCGCCCCAAGCTGCTGGAGTTCGGTGTCTCCGACGAGCAGGCCTGGGACGTCGGCCTGGCCTGCGGCGGCACCATCAAGGTCTTCGTCGAGCGCGTCGAATGAAACGGGAGATCCTCGACAGGCTGCAGGCGGCCCGGACGGAGAAACGCCCGGCCGCGCTGGTCACCGACCTCACCGACGGCCGGCAATGGCTGAAAGTGGACGGCAACGGCAGCGGCGACCTTTCGCTCACCCCGGCGCAGCAGGCCGCCGTCGCCGACGCGGTCACGGCGGACCGCAGCGGGCCTTTGGATGAGACGTCGAATCTCTTCGTCCATGTCTACAATCCGCCGCTGCGCCTGCTGATCGTCGGCGCCGTGCACATCTCCCAGGCGCTGGTGCCGATGGCGCAGATCGCCGGCTACGAGGTTGTCGTGGTCGATCCGCGCAAGGCCTGGGCGAACGAAGAACGCTTCCCCTCGGTGCGGCTGGTCGACGACTGGCCCGATGACGCGATGACCGCCCTGGCGCCGGACCACCGCAGCGCCGTGGTGGTGCTGACCCACGACCCGAAGCTGGACGACCCGGCGTTGCGCATCGCGCTGCATTCGCCGGCCTTCTACGTCGGTGCGCTGGGCAGCCGCAAGACCCACGCCAAGCGGCTGGAGCGGTTGAGCGACGAAGGCCTCGACGTCGACGCCCTGGCGCGCATTCATGCGCCCATCGGCCTGGCCATCGGCGCCAGGAGCCCGGCGGAGATCGCCATCTCGATCATGGCGCAGATCACCCAGGTGCTGCACCGGGTGCCGCCGCTGGTAAAGGCCGAACAACCCGAGGCCGCGCAGTAATGCACTTCGGCCCGATCGCTGTTGCCGAGGCCGCGGACTGCATCCTCGCCCACTCGCTGCGGGGCGCCGGCTTTACCTTCAAGAAGGGACGGCGGTTGTCGGCGGCGGACGTCGCCACACTGCGCGGGGCCGGCATCGCCGACGTGATCGCCGCGCGGTTGGAAGCCGGCGACGTGCACGAGGACGCCGCGGCGACGGAACTGGCCGCTGCCCTGTGCGGCGCCGGCCTCACCGCTACCGCCAGCTTCACCGGACGCTGCAACCTGCTGGTCGCCGAACGCGGCATTCTGGTAGCCGACCGCGCGCGCATCGACGCCGTGAACGGGGTCGACGAGTCGATCACCCTGGCGACGCTGGCGCCCTACGACCTGGTGGAGCCGCACCAGATGGCGGCGACCATCAAGATCATTCCCTTCGCCGCGCCGCGGGCGGCGCTGGATGCCTGCCTCGCGGTGGCCCGCGAAGGCGCACCGCTGCTGAGCGTCGCCCCGCTGGCGGCGCGCAAGGTCGGCATGGTGCAGACCCATCTGCCGGGCACCAAAGAGAACGTCCTCGACAAGAGCCGCGACGTGATGGACCGGCGTCTCGCCAACCTGGATTGCCCACCGGCGTTGGAGCGGCGCTGCGCCCACGACAGCGCGGCGGTGGCACGGGAACTCACCGCGCTGGCGGCCGAGGGCTGCGACATCCTGCTGATGGCCGGCGCGTCGGCCATCGTCGACCGCCGCGACGTGCTGCCCGCCGCCCTGGAACAGGCCGGCGGCAGCGTCACCCACTTCGGCATGCCGGTCGACCCGGGCAACCTGATGCTGCTGGGCGTTTTGAACGGACGTCCGGTGGTCGGCCTGCCGGGTTGCGCGCGCTCGCCCAAGGTGAACGGCTTCGACTGGGTACTGCAGCGGCTGGTGGCCGGCCTCGACGTGGCCCCGGTCGACCTGATGGGCATGGGCGCCGGCGGCCTGCTGAAGGAAATCGCCAGCCGTCCCCTGCCCCGCGCCGAAGCGGTCCAGGCGCCCATGAGCGCGCCGCGCGCGCCGAGGATCGCCGCCATCGTGCTGGCCGCCGGCCAGTCGCGGCGCATGGGCGCGGTGAACAAACTGCTGGCCACCGTCGACGGCAAGCCGATGGTCTGCCACGTGATCGAATGCCTGCAGACCTCCCAGGCGCGCCCACTCGCCGTGGTGACCGGCCACGATTACGCCGCCGTCGAGGCGGTTCTACCAAAAGCCGGCTTCACCCTGACCCACAATCCCGACTACGCCAGCGGCCTGTCGTCGTCGCTGCGCCGCGGCCTCGCGGCTCTGCCGGACGGCCCCGAGGGCGTGCCTGTGGACGGCGTGCTGGTCTGCCTCGGCGACATGCCGCGCGTTTCGCCCGCGGTGGTAAACCGCCTGATCGCCGCCTTCAATCCGACCGAAGGCCGCGCCATCTGCGTGCCGACCTGGCAGGGCAAGCGCGGCAACCCGGTGCTCTTCGCGCGGCGCTTCTTCGCCGAGATGCAGGAGATCGCCGGCGACACCGGCGCCCGCGCCCTCAGCGGCGAACATGCGGAAGTGGTCTGCGAGGTGCCGATGGACGACGACGCCGTGCTGCACGACATCGACACGCCGGAAGCCTTGGAAGCGCTGGGCGGCATTTCACGCTAGGCCGCGAACCGCTTCAGGAAAAGGACATGTAGTACAAAATCATGATCGTCCGGCCCGATGCGTCGACAAGCGGAAGCCCCAGCGTCGAGTAATTCCTGAATTTCTTGGATGTCCAAGTCACCGGGGCCGCCGGCACGAAGTACGGTCGGCAGTTCTCGGCGGCCCAACGGGCTCTCTCGGCCACCAATCCGACACCTTCAAGCTGATCGAGATAAACCCCGGTTGTATCCTGGCCGGTTTCTTCCACGATGCGGGTGCCGACAAGGCGAACGCGGAAGCGCCAGGGATCACGCTCGACGTTGAAAATGGTGATGCTGGAAAGTGCGCGCGGCACGTCGAGCGGGTCGAAGTCCTCCCGCCGCGGCGGCACGGCATGCTTTTCCGAAGCGAACCACCATTGCCACAGTTGCCGCGCGCAATCGTCCGGCAAATCAGACTCATGAATGTGAAGTCGCATTCCAGGCGGCATGTCGGGATCGGGCGCGTCAGCGCTCCGCGATGCATCGGACTGTCTCAGATTGGCTTCCCCCATCGCATGAATCATGCGCCTACGTTGTACAGCGGTCAAGATTACCGGGGCGCCTGAACACGATGTGAAGAGCCGCTCAGCGGCGACATCATCGCGCTCGGATAAAGGCCTGCACGGCCTCGACCACATCGGGGTCGTTCAGGATGTTGGTGTGCAGTGCCTCGGCGTGCCAGATCGCCTGCTTGGGCTCCACCGCCGCGTCGAACAGCTTGCGCCCGAAGCGGATCGGCACCACCGGGTCGCGCTCGCCGTGCAGGACCAGCAGCGGCGCGCCGATGCTGGCGATGCGCGCCAGCGAGTTCCAGGGATCGCGGATCAGCGGCCGCACCGGCAGGTACCAGTAGTGCGCGGCGGCAACGTCGGCGATGGAGCTGGGCGGCGCCTCCAGCACCACGGCAGAGGGCGGACGCTCGCTGGCCATCTTCACAGCGACGGCGGTGCCCAGCGACTCCCCGAAATAGACCAGGCGCTCGCGGCCATAGCCCTCGGCCGACGCCCAGTCGAGCAGCGAGCGCGCATCGGCGCTGAGGCCCTCCTCGCTGGGCTTGCCGGGGTTGCCGCTGTAGCCGCGGTAGCCGGCCGCCAGCACACCCATGCCGGCCTCGATGAAGGGGCGCATCTTCTCGACCGCGTTACCCAGGTCGCTGCCATTGCCGTGGAAGACGACGATCAGCGGCTCCAGATCGCCCGCCGGCGGGTGGTACCAGTGGGTGATACGCAGGCCGGTCTCCGGCTCGGTCTCGACGGCCCGCAGGGCCGGCAGGTGGTGGTCGGCCAGGCGCGGCACAATGGACGCCGCCGGATAGATCAGGCTGCGCTGGGCCAGGAACATCACCACGACGACGAAGCCGTACCCCCCGAGAACAGCCCAAAGCCAGGTCATCAAGATTTTCCTCATCTTCCCGCCGCCGGCCTTTTTCCGCCCCTAAGACATAGTCGCAAAGGATTGAAAGAGGGTAACCGGCCCGGAAAACCGCCCGTTCAGGGGCGTCTCACGGCCACTGGTTGGCGCCGGCCGGGAAGTCCTTGCGCTGGGGCTTGACCACGCAGAAGCGCTGGCCGCTGGGCGCCTCCATCACGCACCAACTCTTGACCAGACCGATCCGCTTGGCGCCAAGCGCCTCCAGCCGCTTCACTTCCGCCTCAATGTCGTCGGTTTCGATATCCAGGTGGACGCGGCTTTCGTGCTCGACCTTCTGAACCAGCACCTTCGGCTGGTCGTCCGGCCCATCGATGTCGCGGTAGCGATCCGACCCGCCAGGCGTGCTGGCCGGCCAACCGAGAACCGCGCTCCAGAATTCGGCTTCCCCATCAAGATCGTCGGTGCGTGAATCGATCACGACACAGGCAAGGCGGCTGTGATGCATATCCGGTCCCTTGGTTGTTTTAGCTGACGTAGCTGCGGTCTTCGGCGTCGAGCAGACGCTTCAGCGCCGCGAAGTGCGCATCGGCGTAGTGCTGCTCGGACGCCGGGTCCTTGAAAGTGGCGCCGGCGATGTTGTCGCTGACCCGGCGCAACGGCCGCCCGGTCGAATGGGCCAGCACCTGCACCTGGCAGGCACGCTCCAGGTAGTAGAGGTCCTCGAAGGCCTTGGCGATGTTCGGACCGACGACCACGACGCCGTGGTTGGCGAGAAACAGCACCCGCTTGCCCGCTAGGGCGGAGGCGATGCGCTCGCCCTCCTCCACGTCGCTGGCCAGCCCGTTGTAATTGCCGTCGTAGGCAACGTCGTTGTAGTAGCGCAGCGCGTTCTGGCTGATCGGCTCCAGCGGCGTGTCCTCCAGGGACGTCAGCGTCGTGGCATAGGGCATGTGGGTGTGCAGCACGCAGGCCGCGCGCGGGTTATCCTTATGGCAGCGCGAATGGATGCAGAAGGCGGTGGTTTCCAGTTCGCCGCTGCCTTCCAGCACCTTGCCGTCGTAATCGACCAGCAGCAGATCGCTGGCGCTGAGCTGCGACCAGTGCTTGCCGAAGGGATTCACCAGGAAGGCATCGGGCCGCTCCGGCGGCGCGTAGCTGAAATGGTTGCAGATCCCTTCGTGCAGATCGAAGCGGGCGGCCAGCCGCAGCGCGGCGGCCAGATCGATCCGCGCCTGGGTCAACGAGTCGTCCATAAAGTCTCACTCCGTGAAAATGGCCGGGGCATAGTAGCCGCTCGCCGTGGCCGAACCTAGACCCTGTAGGTCTTCACCTGAAGGACTTTCCCAGCCCTATTTGTATCGCCCGGCGGGGTGGCGGTGGGCCGTCCGGGGGCTTAGACTGCGCGCCTTCGATGCGATTTCAGTCAGGTATATTAGGGGACTTACGATGGACGTGCGTGCTGCGGTGGCGGTTGAGGCGGGCAAACCGCTGGAAGTGATGA
>ERZ1740062.583-NODE-583-length-18541-cov-5.050200_pt1 | contig 18541 bp, 17 predicted proteins | sample MGYA00581741_ERZ1740062 | MGnify/ENA primary metagenome ERZ1740062 (study PRJEB43018, sample SAMN04849747) | marine metagenome | isolation source: floating plastic debris | place: Pacific Ocean | collected 2008-09-01 | study: EMG produced TPA metagenomics assembly...
TTGGGAGAAGGCATCGAAAAAGGAACCGTCATCGCTTTGCATGTCAAAAGTGGTGATGTTATCGAAAAAGAGCAGACGCTAATGGAGGTGGAAACGGACAAAGTAGTCGTCGAGGTACCCTCTGATGCAGCGGGAACCATTCTTGAGGTTATCGTGAACGTTGGGGATGAAATTGGCGTGGATGCCCCTATCCTATCCATTCGTTCCAATACTGCCATTCCTATTGAAAAGACGGTTCCTATCGCACAGCCGGTGGCGGAAACCAATGGCACAGCAAAAACTCCTGCAGCAAAACCGCAAAATCCGTCGCCAATACCAGCAGAACCAGCTCCAAAGCCTAAGGCAAATGGCTCAAAATATAGAAGTACGCCTATAGCGCGTAGACTTGCCCGCGAAATTGGTGTGGACATTACCCAAGTACAACCGCAATTCGCAAGTAATCGCATCGGCGTTAAAGACGTAAAACACTTCGCCAAAACCCAAAACACCCAAAAAAGTGCAGGTAATACAGTGATGTTGCCAGCATTGCCTGATTTCTCTAAATGGGGTGATGTTGAAGTAAAAGACATGTCGGGCATCATGCAAGCAACGAGTCGTAACATGACCACGGCCTGGTCTATCATTCCCCATGCTTGGCTACAGGAAAAAGTCGATATCACCCAGCTCGAAGCCAAACGGCAAGAACACAAACTACAAGTCAAAGAAATGGGTGGTGCATTGACCTTGACCTGCATATTGGTAAAAGTCTTAGCCCAAGCGCTGGAAAAATTTCCCATTTTCAACGCGAGTCTGGATGCTGAGAAGCAACAAATTGTGTTTAAAGACTATGTAAATATTGGCATTGCAGTGGACTCGGACAGGGGTTTGATGGTCCCTGTCGTAAAAAACGCGAATGACAAAAAACTAACAGAAATCGCTCTGGAACTTTCGCAACTTTCCGCAAAAGTTCGAGACAAAAAAATCACACCTGAGGCTTTGGAAGGGGCAACTTTTACGATATCGAATCTTGGAGGTATAGGCACATCTGCCATTTTTCCATTGGTATCGCATCCTCAGGCCGCCATTTTAGGGGTAGCGGCCAGTACAATCGAACCTGTTTTTATAAAAGATGCTTTTGAACCTAGGTTGATGATGCCGCTTACCATCGGTTTTGACCATCGGATTATCAATGGAGCGGATGCAGCACGCTTTCTCCAACACATAAAACACCTATTGCAAGATTGGTTCCTTTGGAACTTGTAAAACCGACCTATAACCCATGAATTTATTTCTTCTCCTAAAGTTTTTCCACATACTGCTCTTCGTTTTTTGGCTGGGGACAGATATGGGTACTTACTACGCAAGTCGTTTTGTAATTGACCCTAAACTCTCTGGACCGCAACGCGCAACCGCACTCCAAATCTTATTGGGATGCGATTTGGGTCCACGCATAGCAATGCCATTGATTATGCCCACCGGTATTCATATGGGGAAATACTTAGGTCTGGTTAAAATAGATTCATCCGGACTAATTATCGTTTGGCTTCTAGGTTTGCTTTGGCTCACGCTGGTCTTGTCCTTACACTTTAGTAAAAGTGAAACCTTAAAAGGCAAATTGACGCGATTGGATTTTTGGGTCAGACCCATAATTGTTTCCGTCGTAGGCGGACTTGCGGTGTACAATTTGATAAACCCTACCCATATTATTGCTGATTATATTAGTTGGAAACTCCTTACCGTATGTGCCTTGATTCTTTGCGGATTGGGCATTCGATATCACTTGAATATTTTTAAACCTGCATTTCGCCAAATGATGATGGGAGAAAACCTGGAAGAAGCGAATCATGTCATCAAGAAAAAAATGGACGACTGCCTTCCCTACGTGTACGGGATTTGGATAGGATTGTTGGTCAGTGCAGCTTTGGGCTTACATTTGATTGGATGAAACACAAAACCATTCGCGGATACATTCGCTACACTAGCAAAAAGGAGGAATCCTTTGATAAAGAAAGGGGAAGGGAATTCTTTACCCTTACCCAGCAAAGCGACCAGAATCTGGTACTTCATGCCCATTGCGAAATTGATGATGCACCGAATGTAATTCGTGATGTAGTATTGGCCATGCGTCCGAATGGAGAGCCCTTGGATTGCAGTGTTCGCCTTTCGGTGGGGGACCAATATGAAGGTTCAGGTTGGTTTCGCTTTGGAGAAGATTTTGCGGAATGCGAAATGCACAATCACAAAGATGGAAGAATTAGCCAAAAACTTCCTACGCAGGGTTGGGTTCCATGGTTGCAAGCGCATCCGATTGTGGGAGACGGTTTGTTGATGAAATGCTATGATCTCTCCAAAGGAACGGGAAAACAGCTCCTTGAAAATTTCATACTTACCTCACCGGACCATAGGGGCGCTACCGGACCCATGCTTTTTGAAATGAAAAAAATGAGCATTACATTCCATGGTGAAGAAGAAGTAACCGTAGGAGCAGGCACCTTTCAGGCGAGACATTTTTCAGTGGGAGATACTGCAGGTAGTCTATTGGAAGAACATCCTCCCTATCATGTTTGGGTGACAGCAGATGATGACTATCTTTTTCTTAAAGCAGGTGCTGCTGGCTACATGCAAACGCATTATGAATTGGAATCTCTTGAGTTCCTGGGGTAAAATTCAAAAAAGCAGCCAAACCTGATAAAAGTCATGTTTCACGGAAACCTATTTAGTTAATTTTATTAATAATTAATTATGTTAACTAAATAAGGAAATTTAGTATCTTAAACCCATAAAGAAATAGACTCATGAAAGAATTACGCTTATTTCCGAAGCATGCTGGAATTTGGGAAGGGACCTATAGACGAATCGGTTCTGACGGAAAACTTATTGATGAATGGAAAAGCCGTTTGACCTGTGCCATGTTACCAGGACGAAAATACCATCAGGTTAATGAATACATGTGGGATGATGGTTTCAAGGAATGTTTGGATTTTGGAGTATGTCCCTTTGATGATGATGGAAACTTGATTTTCGAAAATCCTAGACTTAGCGGTAAGGCGTGGGAAACAGGGAACAGTGTTGTGCTCATTTGGGAATACAAGCATCGTCCTGGTATGAAGCTTTTTGAGCAAATAGACCTTATCGGCAATGATGACCATCGCATTCGCGTATGGAAATGGTCTGACGGCGATACTTTTAACGGAGTGACCATGATTGAAGAACGTAAAGTCTGTGGACAAGACGGAATTGACCCCCAATTTTGGGAAGACCTTCCCAAAAATCGAACCAATGGTCAGGAGTCAAGATCAGATAACTAGACCATAAAAAATGTCCTTTTTAAGTATATATAAGACCGTTATTGCAGCGGTCTTTATTGTTTTCTGTAGTTTCCCTTTTGTTCTTTTTGGTCAGAATGAGGTAGCTGGTGAAACTTTTGAAACAAGCTCAAAAGATGGGGTTTCAATCACCTATACTGTCTACGGAAACCAAGAAGACGTTCTACTCTTTGTTCATGGTTGGACCTGCGACCAAACCTATTGGAGAGCACAAATACCTTTCTTTTCTAAACAGTACAGGGTAGTAACTTTAGACCTTGGCGGGCATGGAAATTCCTCAATCGGCAACCGAAAGGAATGGACTATGGAACGTTTTGCGGAAGATGTATTGTCGGTTATTGCTGATTTGGAATATAGCTCCCTTACGCTCGTAGGCCATTCGATGGGCGCGATAGTCGTTTTGAAAACAGCTGCCGAACAGCCTCCGAATCTAGAACAGATGGTTTGTGTTGACTATCTTATTTCCCCTCTAAAAGCCAAAAATAAAGCAGAAGTGGAAGCAGGGCTCGACCCGTTTAGAACAGATTTTTATGGCATGACGAAACGTTTTGTCCCGAACATGTTCAACGCTTCAGCAGATGTTAATCTCAAAAAACGAATCGCTGAGGATATGGCCAAAAACAATCCAGACGTTGCCATCTCTGCGGCCGCATATCTGGCCGCAACAGATTATACCGAGACTTTTGAAGCCTTACAAAAAAATAGTCCCCTTAAAAAAGCTATTATCAATGCAGATAAAAGACCGACTGATATTGCGCATTACTCCAATCTGGGTTTTACAGTAGACATTATCGATAATAGTCATCACTTTATGATGTTGGACAAAGCGGAAGTCTTCAATACTACCTTGCAAAAAATCTTGAAAGACGAGTAATATCAAGGAAATGCTTCCTCGAGATAGGTTTCATAATCGGCAAGGATTTGTTCCCGTGTTTCTTGCGTAATTCTTGAAACACCAAAAGCAGCAAAACTAGGCAATACCTCGTACCCAACCAGTGCCAATATTCCTTGTTTGATATTCTTCAAGATTTCGTCCACTGTTCTACCATGCACCCCATCCTTACTATAAAATTCCGCAGGACTACCTGTTGTTACGCACAAAAAAGCCTTTTTACCTTTAAACCTGCCGTTAGGACCCATACCGTACTCTCCACCATAAGCAAACCCATAGGCCAACACCCTATCAACCCACCCCTTTAAGATGGCAGGCATGCCAAACCACCATAACGGAAAATTGAAAATAAGTACGTCTGCTTCGACCAAAAGTTTCATTTCAGCTTTCAAATCTGCCGCAAAAGCATCTGCTTCTTGAGCTTTCAATTGCTCCACGGCATATTTGTAATAGGGCGCGTCGGATAAAACTTCGAAATCATGTTTTCCACCAGTGGGATTGAATCCTTTTAGATACAAATCAGATATGGTAACCTCATCTCCTTTGGAATTGAAAAAGAACTTCGCCTTTTCTGCAAGGGCGCTACAAAAGGAGTCAGGATTCTCATGCGCGTGAACAACTAAAACCTTCATACTAAGCACTGGTTTCAGAAGTAGTTGTATCGCTGAAATCACGATACTTTCCTAAGAACAATAGGGGTATGGAACCCACCAAGAACGCTACAAAAGCATACCCTAAAATAGAGTCGTAGCTTCCTGTTGCCGTAAAAAACTTCCCGAATATCACCGGTCCGAAACCAGCACCCAACGCAAAGAAACCATATAAGAATCCATAAATCGCGGCATAGTTTTTCATGCCGAAGTAGCGTGAAACAAAGTATGCCAGTAAATCATATTCCACTCCCGCACCAAAACCTAAAATCATCACGGCAATAAGGGCTGTAGAATAGCTGAGTTCAGCAGATTGCAGTAATAAACACGATATTGCCGGTATACTCAGGAGTACGAAAGCTACTGCAGGGGCCCAGAATCTATCTATCAAATATCCGCCAATAAGTCTTCCTATGATGACGGCATAACCCAATGCGCTGGCCAAAACTACGGCATCAACCGTTTCAAATCCTTTAGCGCCTAATAATTTCTCCAAATTGGGGATGGGTCCGCCAATCGCAAATGAAATCAAAACGAAACAGAACGAAAGCAACCAGAACCTCCAATCCCTGAGGGCCTCTTTAACAGTCAAACCATTGGAATTCCCTTTTCGATAGGCAGGTACTTCAGCCCTTAATCGGGCAACCTTGTCTGCTACTTTCGGGTCATCCGTGTCACGAAAAAAGAAATAAGCAACGGGTAATGCAATTAAAATAGGTAGCAGTCCAACACCTAAGTAAGCGAATTTCCATCCATAATTTTCAATAATATTGAACGCGTATAGTTTGGCCATGGAGCCAAACAAGCCCGTACCCAAAAGGGAAAGTCCCAATGCCAATCCCCTGTTCTCATTAAACCAATTGTTAATGGCTCTGGTCCACGTCATGGGCAATGTACCAGCTCCAACAAAAGCCAACAACGCCCACAGCGTCAGGTACAAGGGAACATTTCCGGTGTTCAGCGAAAAAGCGATAAAGGTGATTCCAAAGAGAAAAACAGACCAAAGGGCCGTCTTACGTGCTCCAAATCGGTCAGCAAAATAACCAACCATCGGGCTTGCGAAAAGCGCCGCAAAGGTAAAAACCGGCAAAGCAAACATAACCGTGTCAATTTGCCAACCGAAGTTTTTCATCAATGGAATGGCAAATACGCCAATAGTATAAAAAGGTAGGGGCGACATTCCTAGCCCTATCCCCAAAGTTGAGGACAACACCACTGGCCATCCGAATTTAAATTCCTTAAGATTAAGTTTTCCCACGGTCGTATAATTTAATTAGTTAGTTGTGTATGATAAGAAGAACCTGTCCATTGTATTTGAAATAAAATCTTTTTGCACCCCTTTGTTTCCATCTCTTGAACGATGATATCCCAAACCGAATATTGCCTTTACTTTTCTAGATAGTTCAAAAAAAAATAATTAATATTGTTAATAATTAATATTGTTAACTAAAATAAAATAAATATATTAGACAAGGTAACATTAGTTTAAAAAATCTATACCATGGGAATGACGATAACCGAAAAGATTATGGCACGAAACAGCGGCAGAGAACATGTAGTTCCTGGAGAACTGGTTTGGACCGATATCAATACCGTTATGACCATGGACTATTTGGGGAAGACCTGTTTTGATAAGTTCAGGCAGCTGGGCAAAACCGAGGTATTTGATAAAGACCGGGTCATTTGTGTATCCGATCACTTGGTACCACCCCCCAATCAAAAATTTGCCACAATGCTCAATGAATGGCGTGAAGTGGTTAAAAACCATGATATTACGCATTTTTATGACTTAGGTCGCCAAGGTATTGCGCATCAAATCATGGTGGAGCAAGGGCATGTGTTACCGGGAACTATCAGTATTGGAACCGATTCCCATGCGAATACTTATGGTGCGGTTGGGGCAGTTGGATATGCCATTGGCGTAACTGATGCTGCCGTGGCCATGGCCACAGGAAAAGCCTGGTTCAGGGTTCCGTCCTCCGTGAAATTCCATATTACCGGTCAATGGCAACCTTGGGTCATGGCAAAAGACCTTAGTCTGCACATTATGGGAATGATGCATTGGAATGGCCACCTCATATATAAAACTCTTGAATTCACAGGCCCTGCTATCCAGTCTTTGGATATGGCTGGGCGCATGACCCTTTGTAACATGACGGTGGATTTGGGCGCTAAAAACGGTATAGTAGCCCCGGATAAAATCACACAAAGATATCTTGATGGTGTTGCCAAAGGCGACTGGGATATGATTGCCAGTGATGAGGATGCCGAATACGAAGCGGTCTACGAAATCAACATAAACGATTTAGCACCCACCGTGGCGCTACCCGATAAATTAGACGATACCGTACCAGTAGAAAAGGTAATTGGAACCAAATTTAACAAAGCCTTTGTCGGAACCTGTACCAACGGCCGACTTGAAGATTTAGCCATAATGGCCGAAATACTGGAAGACCAGCAAATTCATCGCGATGTGAATATGATTGTGGTACCTGCAAGTCAAACCGTCTATTTGGATGCTCTTAAAGCCGGATATCTAGAAACTTTAGTAAAAGCAGGCGCTGCTATTGACACACCGAGTTGTGCGGCCTGTGCTGGAATCCATACCGGTGTTGCCGGTGATGGAGATATCGTTTTGAGTGCAGGAAACCGAAATATGAAAGGTCGTATGGGCAGTAAGAACGCTCAAATCTATCTAACATCGCCTGCGGTTGTTGCCGCTTCGGCCATCCGAGGTGAAATTACCGACCCAAGAGTAGCATCTTAAACCTCAACCCTAACCATGCGAAGAAGAATCTTTATACGAAATGGAGCCCTAGCCAGTGTGGCGTTAGGCACCTTACCGTTAGGGTGCAGCCCTAAACTAGATACTGATATCCTCATTTTAGGTGGGGGCATGGCTGGACTCAAGCTTGCTTATGAATTGGAACAAGCTGGTCGAGACTATATTATTTTGGAAGGAAGTCCTCGCATGGGTGGAAGACTGTTTAGCCATCCAACATTGGGAAGAGATGTTGGCGGAAGAGGTATCGGAGACCGCTACGATGAAGTCATGAAAGTGGTTAAAGCGCTAGATGTAGAGTTAGTGGATATCACAGAGAACATGTCTTCGCCATCTGCCATCTATCTCAAAGGAGAATTACACAATCCTTGGGAGGGAGATATGGCCAAACCCAGTTTCTTGGAATTTTCAAAATTGCGAAATGCCAAATCCTTGGAAAGTCTGGATGCATGGTATCAATCTCCACAGCTAGATAAACCCTATAGCGAGTTTTTGAAAGACCTTGGGCATACCGATGAAGAAATTGCACTCATCAATATTTCCACCAATTATAATGATGTATTCAAAACATCAGCCCTCAACAGCTTGCATAGCCGAGCATTTCGAAAATACAACGGCTCTAAAAAAGTCTTCAACTTTAAAGGTGGCGCAAAGAATTTAGTGAATAAGATTGTTGACGCTTTGCAGCATCCTGTCTATACGGACAAGATGGTTACCGAAATAGACGACCAGCAAACCCGAGTTACGGTACGTTGTGAAGACGGTTCAAGCTATTCTGCCAAAAAGGTGGTTTGTACCATACCCTTTTCTACGCTGCGGGATGTAAAACTCAATGCCGAACTAACGTCCAACCAGGAAAAGGCCATCAAAGAACTACAATACACCAGAATCACCCAAATCCATTTCGATGCCGAGCCCTTTTGGGAAGAAGATGGCATCCCGCCCAGTATGTGGACGGACACCCCGCTTGAGCGCATCATGGATGTGAATGCAGCCTCGGAAGAAGTAAAACTGGCCTGTTGGGTCAACGGTACTGGAGCGGACTATTTCAAAGAGATGAGTGATGCGGAAATTGCTGATTTTACGATGAAAACCATGGCCAAAATAAGACCTGCTTCGGAAGGAAAAATATCCTATTTGGGCACCCATAAATGGGGAAGTTATCGCTACAACAAAGGCGCGTATTGCGAATTTGGTGTCGGGCAAGCAGCGCTCTTTGAAGATATGATACGCCCTTCTGGAAATCTCCATTTTGCCGGAGAACATGCTGCAAAAGAATCAAGGGGTATTGAAGCAGCCGCGGAATCTGCGGTACGTGTTTTTAATGAATTGAACCAATCAAATAGTTGATTATGATAAAAGGAAAATGTTGGGTCGCCGATGACTACGTTATGGCCTACGACATCATCATTCAAGAGTATTGGACTTCCCCAATTGATGCTGAGGAAAACAGTAAATGGGTGATGGCAGGTGTAAAAGAAGAATTCAACAAAGAAAATGGATTCAAGGACCAAGGATTCACTTTTATCGTAGCCGCACACAATTTTGCTGGTGGCGGAAAATCCATTGAGCACGTAATCACAGGACTTATGGGGGCTGGAATTCAAGCAGTTTTTGCAACTAGTTTTGCCCGATTGCAATTTCGAAACGCTATCAATTACGGATTACCTTTCGTGACCTGCGATGGAATAGCTGATGGTTGTTCCACAGGAGATGAATTGGAGTATTATCCTGACGAAGGCGAGATACGAAACATCACCAACGGAACTGTCTTCAAAACAGTTCCCGCAGCGCCTTTTATCGCTGAGGTTGGAAAAGCAGGAGGGCTAATGAACTACGTTCGCGATAAAATCGCCAAGGGAGAACCTATCGAATAACTATGAAGGAAAACAAACTCAAAAAAAGAATTGAAAACGGCGAAGCTGGGTTTGGTGTGATTTCACCCACAACGGACCCTATCCTTTGCGAATATATGGGCTTGCTGGGCATGGATTATTACATGATTGATGCCGAACACGGAGCCATTACAGCTTCTGATGTGACCAATATGGTTCGCGCCTGTGAACTAAGGGATATTACACCTTTAGCTCGTATCCGTAGCGTAGACCCAAAACTCATTTTACAATATATGGATGCTGGTATTATGGGGGTTATGATGCCCAGTATTGATACCGTCAATGACGTTAAACGTTTAGTGGAGGCCATAAAATACCCTCCAATGGGTAATCGGGGTCTAGGCCCTGTACGTGCAGCAGACTACATGCAAGGTCCGATGGCGCAGGCAGACTATGTTACATTCGCGAACGCCCAAACCTTGGTCATGCCGCAAATCGAAACCTTGGAGTGTGTCAAAAACCTTCCCGAAATGTGCAAAATCGAAGGCGTTGATGGCTTTATCATCGGTCCACGGGATCTGGCCATGAGTATGGGCTATTACGATGGCCCCGCCCATGACGAAGTAAAAAAAGTATTGGCAGAGATATTTTCTATCATCAGCGAAAGCGATAAATGGTATGGCACCGTGGCTGGTACTGCCGAACAGGCAGAAGGCTTGATCAAAAACGGAGCAAGTATGGTCATGAACTCCATTCAAGGGTTATTAAAACAAAGTGGAAATGCTTTTTTAAAGGCACGATAAAAACATAACAAACATCCAATGGCAGCACTTGTTGTTCTATTCAATCTCAAAGACGATTCCGCCAAAGAAGCCTATGAAGCTTGGGCAAAAAATACGGATGTCCCAACGGCATCAAGTTTGAAATCAGTAGATGATTTCAAAGTATTCCGCTTAGGCAACATCATGGGAACAGAAAACCCTTCACCCTATCAATATTGCGAAGTTTTGCACATTAACGATATGGGGCTACTTGGAGAAGAAGTAGGTTCAGAAACGATGCAAAAAGTTGCAGCAGAGTTTCAAGGTTTTGCGGACAATCCAATGTTTATCGTTTCAGAGCAAATCGCTTAGTTATGTATGACTTAAAAGGAAAAACGGCGATTGTAACCGGTTCAGGGAGAACCAAGGGCATCGGAGAAGCCATTGTCATGAAATTAGCTGAAGAAGGTTGTAATGTGGTCATTACCGACATCGGAACTACCAAAGGAGAACAATTCAGCGAAGAGCATGTTGGCACCACGGATGAAATGGAGGCCATTGTAGCCGAAGCCAAAAAGAAGGGAGGAGATGCCATAGCGATTCCATGTGATGTTCGCTTTGAAGCTCAGGTAAAAAATTTAGTGCAAAAGGCCAAGGAACATTTTGGCCGAGTAGATATTATGGTGAACAACGCAGGAGTGGGTTATATTATGGAGCCCTTCACCGAATTCAAAGAAGAAAGCTGGGATGCCGTTCTGGACGTGAATCTAAAAGGCGCATTTCTATGTTCGAAACATGCGGCCATTCATATGATTGAACAAGGCACGGGTGGTGCCATTGTCAACATTGCCAGCCAAGCAGCGAAATCCGGATTTCCATTCGCTGCGGCCTATACTTCATCGAAACATGGTATGGTGGGGCTTACGCGGTCCAACGCTGTAGAATTGGGAAAGTTTAAAATCCGCGTCAACGCGGTTTGTCCAAATCATATTACTACCGGTTTGGGACACTGGCAAAACAAGTTCTTTAGTGAAAAGATGGGACTAGATTATGAAGACTATCTACAAGGCATCGTTGACCGAAATCCCATGGGAAGAACCGGTCAGGTAAATGACATTGCCAACGCTGTTGCCTTTTTGGTTTCGGACAAGGCAAGTTACATCACGGGCGAAGCCATGAATGTATCTGGTGGGGAAGAATACCATTAGACCCCTCGCAGCAAACACACAAATTTTGAAAAATGAAGTTAGGAATTGATATAGGGGGCACGTTTACGGATTTTGTCCTGTTCAACACGAACAACAAACAGCTTTTCTTCACCAAAACCCTTACCACCTACCCTGACCCAACGGTTGGGATTTTCAACGGTATACAGGAAATACGCGAAAAGTATGGGTTTAAGGTAGAAGAGTTATCTGATATAGTCCATGGAACCACTTTGGTGACCAATGCCGTCATTGAACGCAAAGGAGCAAAAACAGCGTTCATCACTACCGCCGGTTTTGAAGATGTTCTGGAAATCGGCAGGGAAATGCGTTATGACATCTATGATATTTTCCTCTCCATGCCCAAGCCTTTGGTCCCTAGAAATCTAAGAATGGGCGTTCAGGAGCGTATTGATACCCACGGGAACGTTTTGGAACCATTAGAAACTAATACTTTGGATACGCTTGCTGAAGAACTTAACAAAAATGGCATTGAATCGGTAGGGATTTGCCTTTTGAATTCATTCGTCAATACTGCACATGAAAAAGCTATTGGTGAATTTCTTAAAGAGAAAGTGCCCAACGTATACTACAGCTTGTCTTCTGAAATCATGCCAGAAGTCCGGGAATATGAGCGCAGTTCGGCAACAGCTATGAACGCTTATGTACAACCCATCACCGACAAGTACTTAAAAGACTTTGAAGAACAACTCCGTCAATCCAACTACGAAGGAAACATCAACATCATGATTTCCAGTGGTAAGCTTACTACCATTGATGGTGCTCGAAAATCTCCCATTCATTTATTGGAGTCTGGCCCAGCAGGCGGGGCCATGGCTGGTGTTTTTTATGGCTCGCTTTTGAATGAAGAAAATTTGTTGTGTTTTGACATGGGCGGCACTACGGCCAAGGCCTGTGTCATTTATGAAGGAAAGCCCGAAATCACCAACCACTTTGAAGCGGCGCGCGTCAAGCGGTTCAAAAAAGGAAGTGGTCTTCCAGTGCGTATTCCGGTAATCGATTTAATTGAAATCGGTGCTGGAGGGGGTAGTATAGCCCGTGTCAATTCCATGGGGCTTTTAACCGTTGGACCTGACAGCGCATCTTCTACACCTGGCCCGGCATGCTACAACCTTGGCGGAACCCAACCCACAGTGACCGATGCGGATTTGGTGTTGGGTTATCTCAATCCCGATTATTTTCTAGGCGGGGAAATGACACTTAGTGTCGAAGCTGCAAGGAATGCAATTCAAAAAACCCTGGCGGAACCCTTAGGGATTTCCATCGAGGAAGCCGCCATGGGAATTCATAAAATCGTCAACGAAAATATGGCCAATGCCGCCCGAGTACATGTCTTGGAAAAAGGGATGGACCCTCGCCACTTCAATATGATTGGATTTGGTGGAGCCGGTCCCGTGCATGCATTTGGTGTTGCTAAATTGTTGAATGCCTCACGCTTAATCATTCCTGTTGGCGCTGGAGTTACCTCAGCATTGGGCTTTTTGGTTTCTCCTGTTGCAAGTGAAAAAATCCAAAGCCACATTGCCGAATTGGGTAATATCAACTGGTCAGAAGTAAACGCTTTTTTGAGCGAGATGGAAGAAGAAGGCATCCAGTTTTTGGAAAACTCGGGAATCTCGAAGGAAAACGCAACCGTCGAGCGTATCGTCGATATGCGATACACGGGCCAAGGACATGAAATTACAATCACCCTCCCCGAAGGCCCCTTAGGACTGGAACAGGTAGATGAAATTCGAGCACGATTCAAAAAAGAATATGAATTCCGGTACAACCGCTCTATAGAAGGTATTGATTTGGAGATGGTTACCTGGAGGGTCGTTGTGCAAGGACCAATTCCTGAAATGACAGTGCATCAGTTTACTGAAGTGAAATCGGATAAGGAAGCATTTAAAGGAAATCGACAAGTATATTTTGAAGAAACCGGCTACCTAGATTGCCCAGTTTATGACCGCTATCTCTTGAAAACCAACGAACCTTTTGATGGTCCCGCGATTATTGAAGAAACCGAAAGTACTACGGTCATTGGCATCAACACCACGGTACACCTAGACCGTAACAAAAACATCATTATCGATTTACGTGGCTAAGACGTATGATATTTTAATCGTCGGTGCTGGAACATCTGGCATGGCCTGCGCCATTACCGCTGCCGAGCGCGGTCTTTGCGTTGGAGTTATCGAAAAATCCGACATCATCGGAGGGGCATTGCATTGGGCAGGCGGACATATGAGTGCCGGAGGTACTAGACTTCAGAAAAGAAAAGGCATTGAAGATAGCGAGGAGAAACATCTTGAAGACATTTATCGTATCAACGGTAAGTCTGGAAATTTAGCTTTAACCGAAATCGCCGTGAAAGAGGCACCCAAAACCATCGATTGGTTAGAGGATATTGGATTTGAATTCGCTCCAGAATGCACGCGAATCATTTATGGCCATATTGCCTATGAAACAGCACGCCACCATTATGGCTCTGAAAAGGCCATGAGCAGCTACAAAGTGCTGGAACCGCTGTGGAAAAAATTTGAAGCTTCTGGTCATATCGAATGCCATCTCAACACCAAAATGAGCGGTTTGGGAAGAACAGGCAATCGTTTTGATTATGTGCTTTGCCAAAACGAACGGGGTACTCAAGAAATACATGGGAAACACATTGTCCTGACCACCGGAGGTTACGGCAGCAACCCTGAATTCTTTGGAAAGAAACATCCCGGGATTCCCCTAGTGAGTTCATGTTACCCTACGGCTACGGCCGATGCCCATCAAATATTGGAAGAAAATGGTGGGGTGTTCCATATGGGACAATACCATCTTCCGAGTTTGGGCGGTATCGAGAAAGAAGTTGGGGATGGTCTCTGTAATTTCAATGAAGCGTGGGCCATGGTCATGACCTCAGTATATCGTCAACCTCGGGAAATTTATGTCAATGCCAACGGGCATCGTTTTATGGCGGAAGATGAACCTGACGCAGAGGCCCGTGAACATGCCGTAATGCAACAACCCAATTGGTACTTTTGGGCCGTATACGAAGCAACCGCAAGAGTTCGAAAAGATGAAAATGGCAATCACAACCCGGTTATTATTGGCTGGAGCAATGAAGCCATCGCCGAAGAAGCAGAGCGAGGCCAATCTTTAGTCAAAGCAGATACTTTGGAAGGTTTATCCGAAAAAATCAATGTCCCGAAGGAAACCTTAACCGAAACCGTTGCTAGCTACAATACAATGGTGGATAAGGGAGAAGACCCTTCCTTCCATAGGAAATATTTAAAGGATTCCATTAGTACAGGTCCTTTTTATGCACTTAAAATCCACGCCTCCGTATTGGTGACCTTTGGCGGAATGAAAGTCAATGATAAATTACAATTGGTAGCTCAAAATGGTAACGTAATGGAAGGTTTGTATGCAGCCGGAGAAATTATTGGTCTGGGTGCTACTAGCGGAAGTTCATTTTGCAGTGGTATGGCCATTACACCTGCTTTAAGCTTTGGACGTATTCTAGGAAGAAGCCTTAGTTGACAATACCCAAGTTATTTTGAGGGATAAGAAGCTAACTTTTAAAGGAATAAATACTTTGCTAATCAAAAATTAGTTAACTTAGTTAACTAATTTGCTGAATGACGTTATTGATGAAAGAAACGACAACAAAATTTGATCCTATTGCACTCAGCATCTTGTGGTCCAGACTCATCAGTATTGTTGATGAAGCAGGAACCACACTTCAACGCACTTCCTTTTCTACGGTAACACGTGAATCCAATGATTTTGCAGTGGTACTTATGGATAGAAAAGGGCGTTCCATTGCGCAGTCCACTATTTCGGTACCCTCTTTTTTAGGGGTATTGCCGATGTTGACTAAAGCCTTGTTAGCGGACTACTTTCCTGAAGATTCTTGGGAAGAGGGTGATGTGGTCATTACCAATGACCCTTGGTTATGTGCAGGACACAAACCCGATATTGGAATTGTTTCCCCCATATTTCATCAAAACAAACTCATTGGATTTATAGGAACCATTGCACATTCCCCAGATATGGGCGGGGTGCTCTGGGGCGCAGGCTCTCGAGATTTATACGAAGAAGGCTTGATGATTCCACCAACGAAATTGTACACAGCCGGAAAGCCAAATGACACCATGTTCAACATTCTTTTTTCGAATGTTAGGGCAGCAGACCAAAGTGTTGGGGATATCAAAGCGCAGATTGCAGCAAACGACCAAGGGATTAAATCCTTATTGAAGTTGATGCAAGAAAATGATTTAGATGACCTTCAAGATTTGTCTGATGCAGTGATATCTGCTTCTGAAAAAGCCATGCGAAAAGCACTTCAAGAAGCGCCAAATGGCAGTTATCAATATAGTTATGATACCGACGGCGATGGAAAAGGGAATGGTTGTCATTTCGAAATTACCATCACCATTAAAGACGACGAAATCATAGCGGATTACACCGGAACTTCCGGTCCGCATCCCTTGAGCATCAATGCCGTACTCAACTATACCTATGCCTACACCGCGTATCCCATTAAATGTACCTTCAGTCCAGATGTGCCAAACAACGATGGGTCTTTCTACCCCATCAAGGTAACCGCACCGGACAATTGCTTGGTCAATGCCAAAAAACCTTCACCTTTAGGTGCTCGGAATATCACGGGCAACATGCTGCACTCGGTGGTGTTTGGTGCGTTGGCTAAAGCTGTTCCCGAACAGGTTCAAGCCGATTGTGGTAGTGCCTGTTGGTGTATTGTTTTAAACGGGGAACACAACGGTAAGGAATTCGTGGAATACTTCTTCCTTAATGGAGGGTATGGCGCAAGACCCAATATGGATGGCGAACATGTTTTGAGTTTCCCAACCAATGTGGCCAACGTTCCGATTGAAATCTTAGAATCAGATATCGCAGTGATGGTCACCGAAAAATCCTTAGTTCCTGACTCAGGTGGAAAGGGAAAATATCGAGGAGGTCTAGGGCAACGCTTTAGTTTTAAAAACGTCGGAGATAAGCCCCTGAACATTTCTTTGTTGACCGAAAAAACCCAAACGGTAGCCAAAGGAATTATCGAAGGACAAGATGGACAAAAAGGTTCGCTTCAAATTATTCCAGAGCGGGAGTTCCCGCCTAAAGGGCTGGACAAACTGCATCCTGGAGAGGAATTGATTTTGACCCTTCCCGGAGGAGGAGGCTATGGGTGCATAGAGGAAAGAGATGAGAACAGTATAGCAGAAGACAAAATATTAGGATACATTACATAAAACAGAAAGAATGAGCGCGAGAAACCTACCTCCAGTTTGGAGTAAAATAGCCAAACATGCTGTTTTTCCAGAAACCACGCATGATGAAAGAGCACGATACAATTTTTTGGCCAATTTGAACAAACACTTGGCCCATGTATCCCAAGGCAACAAAATCGCCTTTGATAAACGTGTAGAGCCTAAGTTCGAGAAAGAACACGGTCGAAAAATGAAAGATACATCCGAGCTCAAAAAAGCGATGGAGAAAGACCCACACTACCAAGTATGGTCGTCCTTGCGACGCAGTACTATGGAAATGCGACAACAAGCCGGTCGTTCTATCGTGTTACGCCAAGCAGACAACTTGAAGGAGAAGGCTGAAAAATTAAATGAAGGGAAAGCTTCTTTGGTATTAGACGCCGACTGTGAAGTCCCTAATTATCTACTGGCTTGTGATAATCATATTATGCCTGGTAGCTATCATACGGAATTAATTGACGGAGATGTTACACCAGCCGCCAACTATGACACAGGACTGTTTGTAACCACAGCAGGTTTGTTAGGTACCTACAGCGATGGCGGTGGAAAAGCCATTACCAGTTGGGTGAAGAAAACCTATCCTGATTTCAAACCCAAACGAATTCTGGATATCGGTTGTGGTATGGGACATAATGTACTTCCTATTGCAAAAGCTTTTCCTGATGCTGAAGTTATTGGTATTGATACGGCAGCGCCCATGCTGCGCTATGCACATGCCCGTGCTATGGATTTAGGCTACACCAATGTGAAATTCATGCAGATGGACGCCGCCAAAACTATTTTTGAAGACGAGTCTTTCGATTGGGTGCAATCCACGATGTTCTTTCATGAGACCGGAGGAAAATCCATTTACAAAATCATGGATGAAGTTTATCGGGTCTTAAAACCAGGCGGATTGACTTTGCACATTGAGCAGCCGCAATACACCGACGATATGAGTTTGTTCGAAAAGTTCATTCGCGATTGGGACGCTCTCAACAACAACGAACCGTACTGGTCCAAGATGCACGATATCGAACCTGTGGATTTAATGCATGCCTCGGGATTCAAAAAAGAAGATTTTATGCAGATTGGTGCTAAAGCTGAAAATGATTTGGATGATGGTTCCAACAAAGCGGAAGAGCCAGAAGATCACGGACGCTCACCTATCTGGAACGTATTCGGAGCCATTAAAAACTAAAGTCATGAGTGAACCATTGGATTATATAAAACTTGCCTCGAACAAGCCCAAGGGCAAACGCCCCTATTTCCATGATGACCCTGCGGTAGAACGGGTACTCAATATCACCATGGCCGTGGCAGGGGAATTAGCCGTCATGCGAGAGCGAATGGATAGCATTGAACGGCTTCTAGAAACGCGAGGGGTACTTACAAGAGAAGAGATTGAGAACTTCGTGCCCCAGGACAAAACACAAGAAGAACAACGGCAACTAAGGCACGCTGAGTACATAGGACGGATACTTCGTATCGTGCAACAAGAGATGGAAGAGCTTCAAAATCCTGATAAGACTTTGGAGGAAATCGCCAACGATATCAACCAAATGTAATGGGCGTACTGCATGATAGAATAACCCAGTTTTTCAATGCAATCATCGATGAAGATATTGAAGAAATCAAAAACGGGTATTGTCAAGACGAAAGAACGTATGTGGTGTTGGAAGGACCGCGTTTGGCTACTAAAGGCTTTGCCATGATTGCCAAAGGTTGGAACGACTTTACCACCTCTCCCATAGCCATGACCAAAATTGTTTGGACGGATGGTCCTTTTGAAGAATTCGTTGGGGATATGGGCTGGATAAGCGGTATTACTGAACTCCATTTGAAAGTAG
>ERZ1740062.584-NODE-584-length-18540-cov-6.621693_pt1 | contig 18540 bp, 20 predicted proteins | sample MGYA00581741_ERZ1740062 | MGnify/ENA primary metagenome ERZ1740062 (study PRJEB43018, sample SAMN04849747) | marine metagenome | isolation source: floating plastic debris | place: Pacific Ocean | collected 2008-09-01 | study: EMG produced TPA metagenomics assembly...
GGATGGAATCACGATCAAACCGTCAGAGCGAGAGGTTTTTCAGGGTGTCCAGTTGATTGGCGGTGATCTAAATCCAAGAGCGCCGCCAAATCGGCTTGATCAGGCGACGGCGAAGATGAAATCGTCCGCATCAAGCTCTCCCAGGCGCACACCATCGAGCCTGATGCTGTCGGTCTCGGACGTCACTATGATCGTTGATCTACCGCGCTGATAGGCGGAGTCCTGGACATCACCAAGGCCAGCGAACCCCAGTTCCGAGAGGTCAAGAACGTCCTCGCCAGACCGGAACCCCAAAATGCGGTCGTCTCCGTGACCCAAATCAAACTCGAAGGTGTCGTTCCCCTTGTCGCCGAACATGAAGTCTCGGCCTTCGCCGCCGATCAGCGTGTCGTTCCCTTTGCCGCCCTTCAGGATGTCGCGCCCGGCACCGCCCGAGACGACATCGTCGCCCTTGCCGCCGAAGATCTTGTCCCGGCCGCCAGCACCTTCCAGGATGTTGTCGAGATCGTCCCCGAAGAGCAGATCGCGGCCGTCCGAGCCGATGACGTTCTCGACGCTCAGCAATTCGTCACGCCCGGTCACATGGCCCCGGCTGAAGACCAGTCCGACGCTTAGGTGGACGACAACGCCCTTGGTCGATGCGGACAGATCAACAGTGTCCGACCCCTCACCGCCGAAATAGAAATCGTTGCCCAACCCCAGCGTGACCGTGTCATCGCCACCCAGGCCAAGGATCATCACGTCGCCGGTTTCGCTGCTGACATCGAAACTATCGTCGACCGGAAGCGCCCAACCGTTGACGGTATTGTTGCTCTCGACATTCTCGGTCGCGAAATTCTGGCCGTTCAACGCGATGAATCGGTCAAAGTCCGAGCGTCCGGCGGCATCGAGCGCTTCGGCCAGATTGCGCCCGTTCAATTCATAGAGATCCATGTAGTGCGGCGGCAGGAAGAAGGACGCGAACCCTGCCGTCAGCTCATAGACCGGCACCAATGGAGTTTCGACTTCGATCAACGCGTCATTGTCGATATCGCCGCCGATATGGATTGCATCGGTCAGTCCTGCCAGCGCCCCTGCCGTGAAGACCGCAGGAATTAGCGGTCCCGCCGCGTCATGCTGGGCAAAGTCATAACGTTCCGGAAAGTAGACAAAGTCCTGATCGTGGGTGAACTGTGTGTAGTAGTCGGGCGCCGCGATCGTCGGGGCCGCGCCCGACACATCGACAATCGCCGGGTCGAAGTCCGTCTTCAGCGTCAGCGTCTCGGGATCGATCCCAGCAGACGAGATCGAAATCACCGACAGATCCACGCCGTTCAATGCGTCGAACCGGGCACCATCATAGAGCGTAAACAGATCAGCCGCCGTGCCGCCGAGGCTCTGCCCCGAAACGATCACCTCGGTGACGTCATTCGCCGGGTTGGATACATACTCGAAGATCTTGTCGACCAGCGCCTGAAGCTGTCCATAGTAGCGGACCTGGCCGGGACCGGTGCCCGCCTCGCCATCGGACCCGAAATCTGCATCCGTACCGCGCAATACCAGATTCAGGGTCTTGCCGGTGTCGTTATCGTTCAGCGTCGTCAAAGCGACCGCACCTGCATCGGGCACATTCACCAACGTGCCGTCCGCCAGTTCTTGATAGGTATTGCGGAACAGCCCGCCCCGGTAGAACACGTTCAGATCATCCGCCGAAGTGGCACCGGCAACGCTTTGGGACGGGTCGAAGCCAAGATCATCAGCGCCAAGGACCTGATATCCGAAAGGCTCCAGATACGTGTCGTACTGATCGTACACATTCAGTGCGAAACGCAGATTGTCATCGCCTTCCGCAGCCGGATCGATCGAGGGATCGTAGTCCGCGCGGAAACTGTTCTCGAGGTAGAATTCCCCACCGTAGACGGTACGGTTCAACAGGACGACCGCATCCAGGTTTGCCGGGTCGGGCTGCACGGTTTTCTGCCACTTGTATGTCATTGTTTCTCTCCCTCTCGCGTCACCGCCGTTTCCGAGACAGTCCGTCCGAAGCACCGCAATTGCAAGCGGTCATGCGGCCCGCAAGAGAGAGATCAGCGATCGTGATGTGGTGAGCCCGGATCCCTGCACCACAACAATCGTCTTCCGAGCTGTGTTTGATTCTGGGGGAGGCAGACCACGCCCACCAACCACTCCAAAGGTGCAGGAGTTAGAAACGCCCTACCCCGCCGCCTGAGACGCTTGCAGAACGCCTAGAATAGCCTCGGTATCGGCGCCAGTCGCAGGCACGTCTGGTCCGACGGACAACTGCGTGTCGGCAAAGAGAAACGGTGCTCCAGGCACGCGATAGCTGTCTTCACCCGCGCCAACCGTAGACATCAGCCCCCGTGCTGCGATCTGCGGATCATCGATTGCCTGTGCTACGGTCTGATAACGCGAACAGGGAACGCCAGCAGCCATCAGATGAGCCTCGACCTCGGCCGCCGGGCGCGACTTCGTCCAGACCTGGATCTCACACATCAACGCCTGCCAGTTTTCCTCACGCGCAAGCTGGGTGTTGAAACGCGGATCATCCTTCAACGCGGGCCGGTCAATCGCGTCGGCAAGCCGCTCGAAATTGCGCCCGGTGATCGGGATCGCCATCGCGTGACCATCCGCTGCCTGCACCGGCGTGGCCAGCCACCGTGAAAAGGCGCTCGGGGTCTGGGCTTCCTGCACTTCAAGCACAAGCAGATTGATCATCGTATCCAGGAGCGAGACGTCAATGAACTGTCCCGTGCCATAGCGGAGCCGTCCAACCAACGCCGTTTGGATCGCCGCGTAAGCGTAGGCGCCACCCATTATGTCCGCATACCAGATGCCACTCTTCGCCGGACCCAAAGCGCCGTCATAGGTCTGGGCTGCAAGATCATGGCCCGACAGCGCATGCAGGATCGGCGCATAAGCCGGAGACGTCGCACGCGGACCGTCCTGACCGAACCCCGAGATCGAGCAATAAATGATGTCCGGTCGCACTTGCGCCAGCGACGGGTAATCGCGCCCGAGTTCCGTTACCACGCCCGGCCGAAAGTTCTCGACGGCAATATCGCAAGTCTTGGCGAGGGCTCGGATGCGCGCGAGGTCCGACGGATCCCGGAAGTCGATCACGACGGATTTCTTGCCCGCGTTGAGATGCCCGAAATAGGTGCTGTGACCCGCGCGCATCGGCTGTTTCTGGCGCATATGCTCACCGCCGACGGGCTCGACCTTGATGACCTCTGCACCACAATCGGCCAGAAGACGCGTGCAGTATGGCCCCGAGATGATCCGAGTGAGATCGAGCACGCGGATCCCGTCCAAAGGTTTCCTGACCATTAGAGCGTCAGCGCCGCTGAGGCCTCGTCCAGCGAGACAGGCACATCTGACAGCAATAGGTCCGTCGCACGTGCGTCGAAGGCGCCTTCGCCCACGCTCAGCGGATCCTGTGGTTTCAACCGATGATCCAGCACCATCCTCGAGAGCAGCAGGCGCCGTGAATCCCCGCCGCGCGCACCGAGCGTCGCACCTTCGGTCGCCAGAAAGGTCGCCGTGGCGGCGTTGTAAATCGCGCTCGACGCCTTGCGGGACAAGGTCTGATTGCCGGACATTCCGACCTCGTCAGCCAGGGCCACCGCAAGCTGCACCGTGTTGGCAAGCTGCCCCTTGTACTGTCCAGGCAGATCGACGGCGCCTTCGATCTGGTCGATAAGATCCACCTCGAGATCCTTGTGCGCGCCGACCTTGGCCACCGCCCGCGTCGTGATGTCGAGCGCGTTGATGTTCGATGTCCCCTCCCACAGCACACCGAGATGCGCGTCGCGCACGAGTTTGGCGTTCACCCAGTCCTCAATGTAACCGTTGCCGCCGCGCACCTCCATCGCGCCGGTGGCAACACGAATGTTGTCTCGGGCCGTGCGGTACTTGTGAGCGGGTGTCAGGATACGGGCCAGCCGGTCGGCTTTCTCGTCACCCGCTTCTGCGGCAGTGATCTGGTTGCCCAGAAACAGCGTCATCGACAGCGCCTGCTCGGTCGGGACCATCAGTTTCATGAGCTGGCGGCGCAGCAACGGCTTGTCGATGATCATCTCGCGGAAGGCGCGCCGGTTTCGAGCGACTACCATCGCTTCGTTCAGGCACCGGCGCATCATCGAGGCCGCACGCGCCCCGTGCGACAGCCGCGACAACGACACCTGCGTCATCATCTTCTTCAGTCCGTCGTTCTCGCGCGGTCCGTAATCGCCCAGCGCGTACGCCATGGCGCCCTCGAAGACGATCTCGCCCGATGCCATCGACCGCGACCCAAGCTTGTCTTTCAGCCGTACGATCCGGTAGCTGTTGCGGCTTCCATCGTCCAGCCGCCGCGGCAGCGCGAACAGACCAAGCCCCTTGTTCCCAGCAGGCGCGCCCTGTGGCCTTGCCAGTAGCAGGGCCACGTCACCGTCCGCGCAGGAACAGAACCACTTCTCGCCATAGAGCCGCCAGGCGCCATCCTCCCACCGCGCTTCCAATTCGATGTTCGAGACGTCCGACCCGCCGGTTCGCTCGGTCATGAACTGAGCACCCTTCAGCATCGTCTTGGTGTCCTGGCTGAGCAAACCGGGCAGGAGCCGATCCTGAACATCTTGACTGCCATAGAGTTTGATCATCGTCGCCGTCGTCTCGGTGGCCGAGATCGGACAGAGCTGCGCGAATTCCGATTGGCCGAACAGGTACTGGAATACAAACTTCGCCGTGTGAGGCAGCGGCGTGTCCCAGCCAAGCACAGGCTTATGGACCATGCACGCGAAGCCGAACTCTCCCAGTGCCACGTCTTCCATGTTGCGGTAAGCCGGGTGGAATTCGATCCAGTCCTCGAGTCGTCCGCGCGGCGTCCGGTGATGCAGGATCGGATCGTGCTTGTCCGCTATACGAGCCCAGTCGTCGATCTGATCGCCCGACAACTCGCCGAGACGGTCGAAATGCGGTGTCAGGTGTTCTCGCAGATCCTCCGGCAGGTAGATCGTCAGCAGATCCCGCAGGCTTTGATCGATCTCGAAGAAATTCAGGCCATGGCAGTCCGGGGCCACCCAATCGGACAGATCTTTCGGGGATTCCGTGAAATCAGCGGTTTGGATGTTCATCTCAGCGCTCTCCCGCAGTTTGGCAGATCTAACGTCCATATATGTGACTTGTATGTCCAAGTATACGACGCTAAGATGAGGCGGTCCAGACACCGACCGGCGATTATCACCCGGGTGATCAAACGCGAGGACGACGATCCGATGACCGTCCGGCAGATCGAAAACGCACTTTCGGTGATCGAGTTCTTTGCCGAGCGTGGCAGTCCGGCCAGCCTGGGCGAGGTCCAGTCGCATTTCGGCTGGCCGAGGTCGTCAACCTACAACATTCTGAGCACACTGGTCGAGCGCGGCTACATGTACGAACCTGCCCGGCGCGGCGGCTACTACCCGACACGGCGGTGGTTTGAGACGGCGCGGGCGCTCGTCGGCGCGGACCCTATTGACGCGAAGCTGTCGGCCATGCTGGCGGCACTGGCGGACGAGACCGGAGAAACCGCAATTATTGCCGTGCCGGGCGGCAGGCACGCGATCTATGTCAACGTGATCGAGCCCGAAACACCCCTGCGTTATGCGGCGCGCGGCGGGAGGCGGGTGCCAATCCATGCGGGCGCAGCGGGACGCGCGTTGCTTTCGCGGCTCTCCGAAGCCGAGCGCCGGCGCGCGTTGGCCGCAATCACTTATGTCCAATACGGCGAAGGGGCATTGACCTCTCCCGACGCGGTCGAACAGGAAATCGGCGCATCCTCGCTGCGCGGATGGTTCCAGAGCCTGCACGAGTATGACGCCGATCTTGCGGCCGTCGCCCTACCACTCGTTATCGAGAACAGGCGGATGGCTGTCACTGTGGCGGGCCCTATCTCCCGGCTCGGCGCGCGCTGCGGGGAAGTTGCCCGAATCCTTGCTCGTCATATCGCGGACCTGAGCGAGGGCGATGCATGAACCCGTCCGCCCGGCGGTGTGGGCCCGAACCCCTCAGATCTCAGAAAGACTGTCGCGGAACTGAACCTGTCGGATTTTGTAGGATTCCGTCGCGCGACCCAATCCGGCAATCGCAGCATCATCGAGCGTCTTGACGATCTTCCCGGGCTGACCAAGAACCATCGAGCCGTCAGGAATCTCCTTGCCCTCGGTGACCAGGGCGTTTGCGCCGATCAGGCAATTTCGCCCCACCTTCGCTCCGTTCATGACCATCGCGCCCATGCCGACCAGCGTACCATCGCCAACAGTGCAGCCGTGCAGCAAGGCCATATGGCCGACCGTCACGTCCGCGCCGATCGCGAGCGGAAACCCCGGATCGGTGTGGAAGACCGCACCATCCTGGACATTCGAACCCTTGCCAATCGTGATCGGCTCATTGTCGCCTCGCAGGACGGCGTTGAACCAGATGCTGACCTGCTCCGCCAAAGTGACCCGGCCGATCACCTGCGCGCCGGGGGCGATCCAATAGGTGCCTTCCTTGGGCACCGTGGGCGCATGGTCCCCCAACCTGTAAAGCGGCATCGTCGTCTCCTAGCGGCTGTCAAACTCAGAATTCAGGCCGGCAACGAAGGATCCGAGGCCGGTTTGGCGAACGCGTCTTAACCTCTCGGCCGCGACGATTGTCTCCAATTGGGAATAGCAGAGACTGATGTCGTCATTAATCAGAACATAATCGTATTCCGCCCAGTGGCTGATTTCGGACTTGGCCTTCGCCATGCGCCCAGCGATCACGGCATCGCTGTCTTGTGCCCGTTCGCGCAAACGCGTGTCGAGGGCCGCGATCGACGGCGGAAGAACGAAGATCTGGACGACCGCATGGCCCAGCGGTGACGCGCGGAGTTGCTGTGCACCCTGCCAATCGACATCGAAGAGAACATCCTGTCCAGCGTCGAGCGCTGCCTGAACCGGTCTTCTGGGCGTGCCATAGCGATTGCCGAACACATCGGCATGCTCGAGCATCTCACCATCCAAGATCAATCGTTCAAACTCCTGCAAGGAAACGAAAAAATAGTCCTTTCCTTCGATCTCTCCGGGCCGCGCCGGACGGGTCGTCGCCGAAATCGACAGGCGGAATCTGGGGTCGCTTGCCAGCAGCTGGCGGCTGAGTGTCGACTTCCCCGCCCCCGAGGGCGAGGAGAGCACAACCAGCAATCCACTGGTCTTCAGATCGATCATGGCTTGCTCCTCAGCAGTGCGGGACCGGGCGAAAAAAGTAACGGTCGGTTAACACTCTCCCTCAGCAAGTGCGTTACCCTGAACACGGGCCCGAGGGAAAGTCCCCGAAGAACTTGGCACGCGACTTGCTGATCAGTGTGCAACGGCCCGCCACGATGGCGCGCCACGCAACTGATCGGAAGGCGAAGATGATGGACGGCGAAGACTTTACGCGCGATGGTTTTCTGGAATTCGACTCGTATCGTATGGAACGCAGGCAGGGTATGATCCACAGCGAGCTTCGCGCACTTCAGAATTACTGGAATGAGATCCGCGCGGGCCGCACCACGCCGATGCGCTCGGACATCGATCCGCGCGACATGGAATGCGACGCGCGCAATCTTTTCATTCTGGAGAATCTGGGCCGCGGCAACATTCGTTTCCGCCTCGCAGGCACGGCAATTGTCGACTCTTTCGGGATGGAACTGCGCGGTATGAATGCCCGCGCCATCATGGCCGCCGGATCGCGCGAAAGCTTTACCGCGCTGGTCGCAGAGGTTCTGGAAGATCCGGGCACGGGATATGCCCGTCTGCACAATGCGGTCGACGACAGCGATGTCTGGGAGATCAGCCTGCTGCCGCTGCGCAGCGATTTCGGCATGATCGATCGCGTCATCGGCTGTCTACATCCGCTGACCGGCCAGCGCACGCGCCGCCGTCGCGGACCGCTGCGGTTCCGCATCGAGCAGATGAAAGTTGAGACAATCATCTCGACTATGCCTGATCCGCACGCCGCATCGCCGGTCCCGCTCCATGGGTTTGCCGAGGAGAAATCCTCCTTTGTCTTCAACGACGGATCAAAGCGGCCAGACGCCACGCCGCGCCTGCGGACGATCGATGGTGGCTTGAATGCCGGCGAACGCAGCGAGCGCGGTAGTGACAAGCCTGGACGGGATCACCTGCGTCTCGTGAAAGACTGAGGCCGGGCGCGGCCCCTCAGATGGCCGCGCGCTGCAGAAACGTCGTCAGATCGCCATAGCCGGTCTGACGGCGCTCGTAGACAAGCCCCAGCTTATCGGCCGCGGCGCGCGCGCGATCCTCGAGCAGTTGATCTTCGGTCTGCGCCAGATAGATCAGCTTCTCGTAGTTCCCGAAGATCATGGGCAGCAGGTCGGGATGCCGGTCGAGTCCCATCCCCTTCCAGATCAGAGTGTCGAACTGCCGGGCAAGAAAGTCCGTCAGGTAGAACGCCGTCATCTCCTCGCCGGTATCCGTGCGCGCAGCGAACGCATCATTGCCGTCGAAAAAGCTGTAACAGTGCGGTCCGGCAATGCGCTCGACCCCTTCTTCAGCGCAGACCTTGTCCAGCAAACCGCCGGTTCCGCAATCGGCATAGACAACGAAAATGCTCTCGAAGCCATCGGCGCGCGCTTGCCGGACTCGTGCCCGGACTGCCTGAGGGATGTGTTGGGGGTCGTTGTGGAGCTTTGCCGGAAGACAGGTGATCGCCAGATGATCCCAGCCATTCGCATCGCGGACCGCGATGATCTCCCGAGCCAAGGCCCCGCAGGCAATCAGCAGAACCTGATCGGGCGCGGTGGCGACCGGGACATCAAGGCCCCGGTCTGTCAGCGCGCGATCATCGGGCAGCTGGTTCACGTCACGCGCTGGCCATCTGGTTGTGCTTGCGCGCCATGAATTCCTTGGCGGTCTCGACCGCGACCGCTGCATCCCGGCAGTAGGCGTCTGCCCCGATGGCCTTGCCGAACTCTTCGTTCAGCGGCGCGCCGCCAACGAGCACGACGTGGTCATCGCGGATGCCCTTCTCCTTCATCGCATCGATCACGACCTTCATGTATGGCATGGTCGTCGTCAGCAGCGCCGACATGCCGACGATGTCGGGGCTGTGTTCGTCGATGGCTTCCAGATACGCCTCGACCGCATTGTTGATCCCGATGTTGTGGACGTCGAAGCCCGCGCCCTCCATCATCATCGCGACCAGGTTCTTGCCGATGTCGTGGATGTCGCCCTTGACCGTTCCAATGACCATGCAGCCCAGCTTGGGAGCGCCGGTTTCGGCCAGCAGCGGGCGCAGGATCGCCATCCCGGCCTTCATCGCGTTCGCCGCCAGCAGCACTTCAGGCACGAACAGAATGCCGTCGCGGAAGTCGATGCCAACGATCCGCATACCCTCGACCAGCGCCTTCGTGAGAACATCGTAGGGCGTCCATCCGCGTCCCAGAAGGATGTTGACGCCCTCTTCGATCTCTTCTTTCAGACCGTCGTAGAGGTCGTCGTGCATCTGCTGCACGAGTTCCTCGTCATCGAGTTCGCTGAGAACGATGTCGTCGTCTTCGTCAGACATTGAGATGCCATCCCTTTTTCGGCTCACGCAAATTCCAGAGCATAAGGACTCCGGTTAAAATGGTTCACACGGTCGCGGTGCGACAAATTCGGCACATTCATCGCGGTTCACGACGCGGTGCCATTGTGCGCTCTCCTTGACCGCGCCGCAATCGGCTGGCAAGCGAAGCCGAGAGGCACGAGAAGAAAATGCTCGGAACGATCAGACCCATCCTGATCCTGGTCATCGTGATCTGGGTCGCAGAAATCGTAAACCATCTGACGGGCCGTGCGTTGAATCACAGCCTGGGGCTGGTACCGCGCGATGCCGGCGGACTGATCGGAATTGCGACGATGCCCTTGCTGCATGGCGGCATCGGACATGCCGCTGCGAACACGGTCCCGCTGATCATCCTGGGCGGGGTCGCCCTGGCCGTGGCCCCCGACCGGTTCGGCATCGCGACGATCGCGATCGTCATCGTATCCGGCTTCGCTGTCTGGCTGCTCGCGCGTCCGGGCACGATCCATGTCGGCGCCAGCGGACTGGTGTTCGGCTGGTTTGGCTATGTGATCGCGCTGGGACTGATTGAGCGGAGCGCGCGGGCGTTGATCGGCGCGGCAGTCGTCTTCTTGTTCTATGGCAGCATCATCTGGGGCGCCGTGCCGCAAGGCAGCTTGGCGATCTCGTGGGAGGCGCATCTGTTCGGCGGTCTGGCGGGCGCCTTGATAGCGTATCTCCTGAGGAACCGGTGAGGATCTCGGGCCGGAATGCTCTGGATATGCCGCGTGATACAGCGCGTGAAAGACCACGTGAAGAAAATCACGTAATTCTACGTTAACTGGATATCTAAGCCAACGGCGGGACCGCGGGCATGGCCGCGATGATGTCAGCCGCGGCGCCGTCCGCGGCGGCCCCGTGGCTTTTCCTCGGTCTCGGCCGAGGCTCCGGCGCCATCATCGGCAGAGGAGAACTCTCCGATCTCGGTACGGATCGTCTCGAGGTCCGGGCGGGCCCCCGGCACGAAGCTTTCAAGCGCTGCGCGCATTGCGACGAGATGCTCTGGCTTCGTACCACAGCAGCCACCGATCAGCCGGGCACCAAGACCACGTGCAAGACAGGCGTAGCGTGCCATCAGATCTGGCGTGCCGTCATACTCGATCCGACCATCGACATATTTCGGGATCCCGGCGTTCGCCTTTGCGATCACAGTCGCATTCGGATCGGCTTCGGTAATCCCGGCAACCGTGCGCAAGAGATCGGGCGCGCCGGTTCCGCAGTTCGCGCCAAGCGCATGCAGGGGCCGGGTCAGTCCGCCCGCGAAGGCTGCGAAACCGCTGGAGGTTACCCCCATCATCGTCCGGCCCGCCGTGTCGAAACTGAGCGTGCCGCAGAGTGACGCATCTTCGGCCTCGGCCGCCTCGGCAACCGCGCGGAATTCCTCTTCCGACGAGATCGTCTCGGCCCAGATGACATCGACGCCGCCTTCCATCAGGCCCGCGATCTGCTCACGGAACGCCGCGACCGCATCATCGTGCGAGAGGGTCCCGACCGGCTCGAGGATCTCGCCCGTCGGCCCGACAGATCCGGCGACGATCACGGGACGCCCGGCGGCATCGGCGCACGTGCGTGCGATTTGCGCCGCGGCGACATTCAGTTCATGCACCCGGTTCTGCGCGTCATGCAGTTTCAGCCGGTACCGCGTGCCGCCGAACGAGTTCGTCAGGATCACGTCGGACCCGGCGCCAATGAACCCGTTGTGCAACGCGTGGATCTTTTCGGGCTGGTCGATGTTCCAAAGCTCGGGTGCATCGCCCGCTTCGAGACCCATCGCAAACAGGTTCGTCCCGGTCGCGCCATCGAGCAGCAGCCAGTCCCGTTCCGAGAGCAGTTCAACAAGGCGATTGGTCATGTTTCGTTCCATGCGGTAAGGCTGGTCAAGAATGGCCTTGATCAAAAGGTCTCCGAAGCGATTACGCCGCGTCGGCGGCTGCGGCAATGCCCTCGATCCGCGTCACCATGGCGCGCAACCCGTTGGATCGCTGTGACGAGAGCGCTTGATCCAGTTGCAACCGTGCAAGTTCCGAGCGGATGTCGAGTGCGCGGATCTCGGCGAGCGAGCGTCCGGAAATCAACGAGATCAGTACCGCGATCAGGCCGCGCACGATCATCGCATCGCTGTCGCCTTCAAAGAACAGACGCTCCTGCCCGTCCTGGGCCCGCAGGTCGGGAACGAGCCAGACCTGGCTGGCACAGCCATCGACCTTGGCCGCGTCCGTCTTGCGGCTGTCGTCGAGCACGGGCAGATCTTTGCCGAGGTCGATCACGTAGCGGTAGCGATCCTCCCAGTCATCGAAAAGCTCGAAGCTTTCAACGATTTCGTCGAACTCAGCGGCTGCCATGTGCGATCCTTTCCGTTGCCGCCGATCTAGTGTGTCGGGACAGCAGCGTCCAGCCCCGGAACACCCCGATCCGGTGCCGCAAAAAAATTCCAATTTGCGGGTACGCAGGATAAGAGACTGAAAAACGCCGGGGGAGCAGCAAGGGAAGTGATAATGCGGGGCGGATGGGTTTTACCGTTGGCGATGGCGGCGGCATTGACGTTGTCGGCCTGTGGAGGCGACGAGGAGCCGGAGGCCGAATCGAGCAGCGGCACTTTCGCTGACGATATCGGCACGCTCTGGGGCGATGAAAGCTCGAAGCAACGCGCCGAGCGGCTCGCCCGTCTGGAGCAGGCAAAGATCAAGGTCCCGATATCGTCGGTGAAGTCGGTCGAACTCGGCCGAACGCGCGACGGGTTCCTGGTCACGGCGTTTGGAACGGCCCCTGGGCTTGGCTATTCGCTGCCATTGCTCAGGCCGCGCCGCAACGGCGAACCCGGATTGGACGGGTACATCGAATTCGATTTCGTCGCCTCGGAACCTGCCCCGGGATTTCAAAGGCCTCCGGGCACGACCCAGACCCGCGCGATGCGGGCGGATCTGGCCATCAGGCTGGATGATCTGCGCGGCGCGAGCGGACTGCGCGTGTTAGCTCTGAGCGGCGGCGTGCAGATGGATTTCTGACCGGCGTCAGAGTTCGGGGTGGTCTGGATCGATTTCGACCAGCCTGAGGCCGCCCGGCTTCGCCACCAGACCGACTTCGCCATGCTTCACGCGGAGCGCGTCGTTTCCATAAACCTCGGCCCGCCAGCCATGCAGGACCGGCAGATCCGGGTCTTCCTCTCCGGCAAGCGCCTCGATCTCGGCCGCGGGTGCGATCAGTTTCGCCGCGACCCCGATCTCGTCGGCCCGCGCTTTCAGGAAGATCTTCAGCATGTCCGCAATCGCGCCAGAGCCTTCGCTGCGCCTGGGCGGCGGCGGCAGGGTCGGACGGTCCGCTGCGGGGCACGTTGCACCGCGCGTGACGGCGGCGAGAATGACTTCGAGCATCTCCGGACGTCGCATTTCGCGCTGCAACAGGCGAAGGCGGTGGAACTCTTCCTCGGTGCTGGGCTTGGCCGTTGCCAGTTCGACCAGCGCATCGTCCTTCATCACGCGGCCACGCGGGATGTCGCGTGCCTGGGCAAGTTCTTCGCGCCACTTGGCCAGTTCGCGCACGATGGCAAGAAATTTCGGGCTGTTCGACCGCGCTTTCACGCGCCGCCAGGCCTCGGTCGGGTCGGTTTCATAGGTCGCGGGGTCCGTCAGGATCGCCATCTCTTCGGCCACCCAGTGTTCCCGTCCCTGTTCGACGATCCGCGCCGAGAGCTTTTCGTAGATCACGCGCAGATGCGTGACATCGGCCAGTGCATATTTCAGCTGCTTCTCGCTGAGCGGCCGGCGCGACCAGTCGGTGAAGCGCGAGGACTTGTCGACTTCTTCTTTTGCAACCTTGCGCACAAGCGTTTCGTAGCCGACCTGTTCACCGTATCCGCAGACCATGGCCGCAACCTGGGTATCGAACATCGGTGCGGGAATGACCTTGCCCATGTTCCAGAAGATCTCGACGTCCTGGCGGGCGGCGTGGAACACTTTCACCACGTCCTGGTTCGAGAGCAGATCGAAGAGCGGGGCGAGATCAATGCCTTCGGCCAGCGGATCGATCAGGACGTAATCGCGGCGTCCCGAGCGCGGGCGCGCGATCTGAACAAGGCAGAGTTTCGACCAGTAGGTGCGCTCTCGCAGGAACTCGGTATCGACTGTGATGTACTCGGCCTTCGAAAACTCGGAACAGATTTCGGCGAGTTCGGCCGTTTCGGTGATGATTTTCATGGCGGGCGTATTAGCGATGTTTCTGGTGTCTGTCGCGTGCAATCATAGCTAAATTTGTGCCATTCGTTTGGCGACAATAAGTACCGACATCCGGGAGGACGAAGACAAGAATGAGCATGCGCACGGTTCTGGTGGCCAACCGCAAGGGTGGTGTCGGCAAGACGATGATGACGGTCACGCTTGCGTCGGCGCTGGCGAATCGCGGGGAACGCGTCGCGATTGCGGATGCCGACCGGCAGCAATCCTCGATCGGGTGGCTGAACCGCCGCCCCCTGACCGTCAGTCAGATCCGCGGGATCGACTGGAGCAAGTCGAGCGATATCGGCGAGGCACCGAAGAAGCTGGACTGGCTGATCATAGACGCACCCGGCGCGCTGAAAGGGGCCCGTGCTGAGGCGCTGATCGCCAAGGCCAAGGCCGTCCTGACGCCCGTGCAGGCGTCCGTGTTCGATGAGAACGCCACCCACGCCTTCCTGGCCGACATCGAAGAGATCAAGCGTGTGCGCAAGGGCAAGGTCGGCATTCACATCGTGCCCAACCGGATCCGGCTGCGATCGCGCGCGGCGCAGGAACTGCAGAACTTCCTGGAGCATGAAGGCTACGAGGCGCTCACCTGGATCACCGAGCGGGCGATCTACGGCGAGATGGCGAGCCAGGGCTTGTCGATCTTCGACCGCAACCGCACCGCGCTGGCCGCTGCGAAGAAGCAGTGGGAACCGATTTTCGCGGCGATCGGCGCCTGAAAGCGGCGGCTCCTGCGTAAATAATCATGGAACCATCCATAAATCGGTCACGCACGCGGCACGAATGTGCCACGATCGATCGCGAAGGTGCCCGCAATGAACAATGACAGGAACAATTCCATGATCAGAAACACGATTATCGCCGCAACTGCATCGCTGGCATTGGTGGGCTGCCAGACGGTCAGCGAGAATCAGCAGACCGCCATCGGCGCCGTGGCCGGTGCCGCCATCGGTGCCGCCGCTGGCACGCTGGTGGGCGGCAATGATCGCCGCAACGCGCTGGTCGGTGCGGGCATCGGTCTGCTCGCCGGAGCAGCCGTTGGCCAGTACCTGGACCAGCAGCAGCGCGAACTTGAGGCCGGTCTGGCCGGAACGGGTGCCGAGGTCGAGCGTCAGGGCGACCAGCTTCTGGTCAACCTGCCCTCTCAGATCACCTTCGATACCGGGAAGTCGGAGATCAAGCCGCAGTTCTTCAGCGCCCTGGATCAGGTCGCGGCGACCTTCAACAAGTACCCGGAGAGCTACATCGACGTGATCGGCCACACCGACTCGCAGGGCTCGACCGAATACAATCAGGGCCTGTCCGAGCGCCGGGCATCCTCAGTGTCCAGCTATCTCGGCGGCCGCGGTGTGAACCAGGCCCGTCTGGCGCAGTTCGGCCAGGGCGAGACCGCCCCGGTCGCATCGAACGATACTGCGGAAGGCCGCGCTGCGAACCGCCGCGTCGAACTGCGGATCACGCCTGCAACACAAGGCTGAGCGCGGGTCGCGCAAAGCACAGCTATCGGCTGAGGGCTGCGGCCGGGGCACATGCTCCGGCCGCAGATCTTTGCGGCTGCATTGAACCCCTGCCACCCTGCCCCATTTGTGCCCGCAATGAGCCTGTCCGACACCACGCCCCCTGACGTCGCGGCGCAGCACAGCGCCTCGAGAGGTCAACTCTGGACGGAGTTCCTGGCGCTGTTCATCGGCGTGCCGGTTCTGATGGCGGTGTTCTTCGAGTTCATCCAGGCCAATCGGTTGCTCTTCGCCGCTGTCTGGGCACTGGCAGGCGTCGCCGCCTTTTTGCTGTGGCGCACGCCGGGCTGGTCGTTCCGCAAGCTCCTCGCAGGTCCGGTCCTGAGCGAGTGGCGTCTTGTCCTGGCGTTCTCACTGTTGACCGGCGTCACCTGCACGGCGTTCGTCTTCGCGATCAATCCCGATCTGTTCCTGATCTTCCCGCGGTTCCGGCCCGAGCTTTGGATCTTCGTGATCATTGCCTATCCGCTGTTATCGGCCTGGCCGCAGGAAGTGATCTACCGGTCGCTGTTCTTCGAGCGGTATTCCAGTCTGTTCCCGGGCCACTGGGCGCTGATCATCGCCAACGGCGCGGTCTTTGGTTTTGGGCATCTGTTCTACATGAACTGGATCACGATCAGCATGACCGCCGTCGGTGGCGCCGTGATGGGCTGGGCGTATCTGCGCCACCGCTCGATGCCGCTGGCTTGGCTGCTGCATGCGATCGCCGGGAACGTGGTCTTCACGATGGGGCTGGGTCAGTTCTTCTACAGCGGTGCCGTCAACTGAACGACGCCTGAGGCCTCAATCCGCGCACTGGAAGTCCTTGACGTGCTGCCAGTTCGCGCATTGTCCCACCGGGACGCCATTGAAGATCCCACGGCCCCGCTCGAGGCAGGATCGGCTGCCGCCAGCGAAGGATTCGACCCGGCTGTACCCCCACGCCTGGCAGCGTTTCAAGGCGTTGGCCTCGCCTTCGGCCCAGTTCACGGTGACATCTTCGTGGAAGCCCTCTTCATAGGCCAGCCGGATATTCGCGTCCGCCTTGCTGCCGCTGATGGCCACCGGTACTTTTGTAATCGGCGTTCCGGCACAGGCAGACAAACAGAGAGCGAGTGCGATTATTGAAAATTTTTGCATGATCAGTCCCTTGCTCAATAACGCTTGTGTGACAACACGACAGTCGATTGTAAAGCGGATCTGGCGGGGCTGAAGTCTCCGGCGCTGGACCATGGGCATGGCACACTTTACACGATCAAACATGTTTGAGACTGCGCGCCAGAAACTGTCGCTGCACTGGAACCGCAAGATTGCCTCGCGGTTCACGCGGGACGATACAACGTCGGATCATCCCGTTTCGTTGATGATCCCGGTCGCACCCAAGGATGTCGATCGGGCCTCGGTCTCGATCCCGCTGATGCGCGAGAGGGTCTCTCACCCGATCCAGAAAATCGCGGTCGTCGCCCCCGACCGCGCCGAGATCCGGGACCTCTGCACACGGCTGGAGGTCGACTTCATTGACGAGAACGCACCCCTGAAGGACCTGCTGGGCGCGCGGTTCGAGGGCGCGTCTGGCTGGATCCGGCAGCAGTTCCTGAAACTCGACTGCCCCAGGATCCTGGGGGTCGAGGATGTCGTGGTGATGGACAGCGACACCTATCCGCTGCGCCGGGTGGTGTTCTGTGACGAGGACGGACGGCAGATCCTGTACAATGGCGATGCCAATCAGGCCCCGTTTCACCGGTTCACGCGCGCTGCTCTGGGTGCCCTGCCCGCGCGGCCCGCGAATTTCGTGGCGCATTGCATGATGTTCCATGGGCCGTTTCTGGGTGCGCTGCATACAGAATTGGAAGCGCAGCACGGCAAGCGATGGTCCGAGGCATTGCTGGATCTGCTGGAGCGGCCCGTCGACCAGGTCGGCTCGATGTCGGAGTACGACCTTTATGGTCAGTTCACCGCGCGGACCTTTGCGACCCGGGTAACCCAGCGGTGGTACGCCAACATCAAGGTCACAACGCCCGAGTTTCTGGGCGACACGCCGCTGCCCGCCTGGAAACGCCGGTTCCGCTTCATCTCGAACCATCAGCGCGGCTGAGCTTCGGGCCAGCGGCGGCCCTTGACAGCGGGCCTGACAGCGGCTCTATGCGCCCGGCAATCCTGTTTCACCGGAGAACCCAATGCACGCTTACCGCTCGCATACCTGTGCCGACCTGAACGCGAGCCATGTCGGCCAGACCGTCCGCCTGGCCGGATGGGTCCACCGGGTGCGGGATCATGGCGGCGTGCTGTTCATCGACCTGCGCGATCATTACGGGATGACGCAGGTGCTGGCGGACCCGGACTCGCCCGCCTTCGCGGATGTCGAGAAGGTCCGGTCCGAGTGGTGCATCCGGATCGAGGGCAACGTGAAGGCGCGGGCCGAGGATCTGGTCAACCACAAGATCCCGACGGGCGAGATCGAGGTGTTCGTGCGCGGGCTGGAAGTGCTGGGCGCGGCCGAGGAGCTGCCGCTGCCGGTGTTCGGCGACCTGGACTACCCGGAAGAGACACGGCTGAAGTACCGCTTTCTGGATCTGCGGCGCGAGGGCCTGCACGCCAACATGAAGCTGCGTTCGGACGTGGTGCGCTCGATCCGCAACCGCATGTGGGATATCGGGTTCACCGAGTACCAGACGCCGATCATCACGGCCTCGTCGCCCGAAGGCGCGCGGGACTTCCTGGTGCCGTCGCGGTTGCATCCGGGCAAGTTCTACGCCCTGCCCCAGGCACCGCAGCAGTTCAAGCAGCTGATCATGGTGTCGGGCTTCGACAAGTATTTCCAGATCGCGCCTTGCTTCCGCGATGAAGATCCCCGCGCCGACCGCTCGCCCACGGATTTCTATCAGCTCGATGTCGAGATGAGCTTTGTCGAGCAGCAGGACGTGTTCGACACGATCTCGCCGGTGATTGCGGGCGTGTTCGACGAGTTCGGCGGAGGCCGCAAGGTCGATGCGCCGTCTGAGTGGCCGCAGATCTCCTATAAGGATGCGGCGCTGAAATACGGTACGGACAAGCCGGACCTGCGCAACCCGATCGAGATGCAGGTGGGCAGCGAGCATTTCAAAGGTTCGGGCTTCAAGATCTTCGCCTCGCTGCTGGAGCAGGACGGCACACAGATCCGCGCGATCCCGGCCCCGACCGGCGGAAAGCGCAAGATCTGAGACCGGAAGAACAGCATTGCACGGGAGGAAGGACGGCCGGGC
>ERZ1740062.585-NODE-585-length-18502-cov-6.165555_pt1 | contig 18502 bp, 19 predicted proteins | sample MGYA00581741_ERZ1740062 | MGnify/ENA primary metagenome ERZ1740062 (study PRJEB43018, sample SAMN04849747) | marine metagenome | isolation source: floating plastic debris | place: Pacific Ocean | collected 2008-09-01 | study: EMG produced TPA metagenomics assembly...
GCATCTTCTAGTGCCGGTAATTCCACGCGAAGAACCCTCCTGAGCGAGCAAAAGCGGTCATTAGCTTTTTAGCCTCGGGATGACGTTTTGCGGGGTGATCAATTCACCGCAATGTGCGCATTGAATATCTATGCGTAGGTCGGAACCACATGGCTCATGGATGAGCTGGTTCCAGGTGCGATCAGGATCAACGAGATGATCAAGCGCCCATGTGCGGGTGACAAGCACAGAGCTAAGGAGATCCTGGCCAGCTTTGGTGGCCCGATAAGGGGCTTGCCGAGCGGTATCTTCGCGTTCCAGCAATCCTTCCGATACAAGCGCTTTTAGTCGCGAACTCAGAATATTGTGGGCAATCCCCAACTTAGAATGTGCCTCACGAAATCGAAACTCGCGCTGCAGGGCACCGTATATGATGAGCATGGACCATCGGTCTCCGGCAACTTTGAGGACTTCGGTGGCCGGATCTTTTCGGGTGGCGACTGACATCACATTTGGCAGCTTACGCCAGCCTCGAACGCTCGTCTCGTCCGCCAGCGCTTGATTGAGCGGAATGATCGGAGGCCATTTCAAGTCCTTCGGCCGAATCTCTTCCCCGCAATCTCGGCACACATATTTGGGCACGATTGGCTTGCCGCAGGACGCATGTACGAGTTCAACATCCGACTCTGCTGATTGCCACTTCTGCCCCCATGCGATCATGCTCAACGCAATAGCGTAAACGCCAAAACCACGCGACGTGAAGCGATACTCAAACCGTGGCGGCGACGCCTGGTATTGTTTTCGTTCGAATAGGCCAAGAGCAACCAAATGCTTCAGTCGTTCGGCGAGCCGAGACGAAGAGATCTTCAGCTCACGGGAAAAATCATCAAATTTTCTGGCCCCAAAAAACGCCTCGCGCGTGATCAGAAATGTCCATGCATCTCCGATGACATCTACAGCGGCCACGAAGGGGTCCAGCGATGGTGAGGCAGGCGCATTCATTCCCGCATTCTAATCAAACTTCCTAAGGAATGACAAATATTGCTTGCATAATGGAAGTAGCTGATCATATACTTCCATAACGAAAGCAAATTTGAATCCACAAAAGGAGGCTCCGATGACCCAAGACCGCCGCACCAAAGGACAAGAGATTGCAAAACAGTATTTCGGGCGAGAGATCACACCGGACAAAGTGGATGATCCGTTCTTCGTCCCGGCTCTGGAGCATTTGTTTGGAGAAATCTGGTCTCGCGAGGGTCTAAGTCTCCGCGACCGGTCACTTGTAACGATTGCGGCTCTGATGGTGCTTGGCCGGGAACGCGAGTTTGGCATTCACTTACATGGCGCGCTCAACGTTGGTGTGACGCCGAAAGAGATCGAAGAAATGGTGGTGCATCTTGCCTATTATGGTGGATTTCCAACCGCTGCTTCCGGACGTGAAACCGTCAAGCAGGTTCTAGAGATGCGAGCTGGGCAATGACGCTTTCACTTGTCTGTGCCGCACCAAAGTTCGGTTGGCAGCTATCATGGTACTCTTCTCGTGACATCAGACAGGACCGATACTTGCACGCGATCATGTCGGATGTCGCTCTACATCTCAGCATGATCGCCGGGTATCCCGCGCCAATAGAAGTGCCAATCGATTTGCACGCGGAACCATTTGAAACGAGCGCGCCATGACACTTCATCTCATGGGATCTGTGCTGTCTCCATTTGTTCGCAAAGCGCGTATTGTGCTGGAAGAGAAAGGGATCGACTATAGTCTCGAGCCGGTTGTTCCATTCATGGCGCCAGACTCCTTTACCGATTTGAGTCCGCTTCGGCGTGTTCCCGTTTTGAAAGATAGCGAAATAGGCCCTGATTGGGCGCTGCCAGATTCTTCAGCGATCTGTAGCTACATCGAACGCAAATATCCGATACCCGCTTTGTACCCCACCGCTGCTGCGGATTATGGCCGCGCGCTTTGGTTCGAAGAATATGCTGATACAGAATTCTCGAACATCATTGGGCAAAGCATATTTCGTCCGTCGCTGGTTCAAGTTCTGCTGGGTTCGGAGCCTGACTTGGAGCTGGCGGAAAGGACGTTTGAGGAGACGCTTCCACCGTACTTTGGTTACTTAGAGGGATCGATTGCTTCACGGACCTTCTTCGTCGGCGATGCGCTCGGCATCGCGGATATCAGTATTGCAGTTCACTTTCAAAATTTGCGATTGGCGGGATTTGAAATCGACGCGACCGAATATCCGGCACTTGCTGTGTTCGTCGATCGGTTGTTGACCCGAAAGAGCTTCTCAAAGTGCTTTGACGAAGAAGCCGCGTTTCTGCGGAAACAAGGTTATAAGCCGAGGCCGTCATTGGCCCCTGAAATCGCTGAGAGCAATTTGCGGGAGAAAGGTAATACAAATGACGGTTGAGACGGCGAAGAGAGACCGGTTTCACGCCACTCTCGACGCTTACTACACGGCGTTCAACGCTATGGATAAGCAAGGCATCCTATCAGTGTTTACCGAAGATGCCGTCTTCATCGACCACACAATGGGACGGAACATGAAGGGGCGAGGTGAGCTTGCTGGCTTTGTCGACGACACATGGAGACGCTGTCCATACTTTCATTTGGAGCCAACGCAATTTCTAATCGACGGAGATGAAGCTGCGGTCCAATTATTCATGTCCGGGGCAGCAAAACTGGATAGTTCTGGGGGCCCGAAATCGGGGCATCAATGGCGCATTCCATCGACGTCCTTCTTCAAGTTCTCCGGGACCCAAATCTCATGGAAGGCGGATTGTTGGAATGCCCTGAGCATACCTCGCCAAATCGGATGGCTGAAAACACTGCCTGCAATGCTCCGATAGATGCATTGACCCAAAAGCGAGCAAAAGCAGGCATTAGCTCAGAGAAGCGCAAAGCGCTGTCGTGGGCATTGGATTGCCTGATGGAACACCACTCGGCACGGTGACTTTGTTCATTCGATCCAATAGTGAGTTGGGTGTAGAGCTTTAACTGATATTAGGAGCGATCATGTCTCTCACACTCTTTCACTCACCGGGAACACGCTCGATTAGAGCACTCTGGTTGCTCGAAGAAATGGGGCTCCCTTACGAGTTGAAGAGCATCAAGTATGACAGCGCATACTTCGCCTCGGACGAATTTCGAGCCATCAATCCGATGGGCAAAGTTCCGGCACTATTTGATCACGGGGCCTTAATCGTCGAGTCCACAGCGATCTCAGAATACTTGTTGCAACGCCATGGCCCTAGCGAGCTAAGTGTTTCACCTTCGGACCCAGAGTATGGAACATACCTGCAGTGGTTCCACATGGCTGAAAGCGGCATGGCAAATTATATCGCCGTCAGCTTCGGAAACACGTTCGATATGGATCCGTACAAGGTTTCGGCACCGTTCGACCAATACTGCCGGTATCAAATCACCAAAGCGCTCGAGATGCTCGAACTTCAGGTGCGTGATCGGGATTATCTTTTGGAGCGCGGATTTAGCGCCGCAGATATTGCCCTTGGTTACACTCTATTTTTCGCTCAGGCGTGCACCGGTACGGTTTTCTCGGACGAGGTACAACGTTACTACAAAACGCTGCTCGCGCGACCGGCGATGCAAAAAGCGATGTCAGATCTCAAGCCTCCGGAAAATTGAAGGCGTATATTTAGGACTGGCCGAACTTACGTGAGCGATGAGACAAGTCTCTAAACGAGCAAAAGGAGACATTAGTAGCGAAGAGAAAAACCTGCTTGGCATGACAAGAAGCTGCTTGGTCGTCGGTCAAACCAATCCAAGTTTGAACGCGGATTCAGCGCTCGCAAGCAGCGCATCCTCGGCAGAGATAAAGTCGATGCCCAATACCTCTCGCGCCTTGGTGCTGTTGTAGGGGCGCCGTCGCCCAAGATTGGGAAGCAAAGACTTAATCGCCGGATTTGTCTCGGCGGCCAATTTGATCTGTTCGTCTGTAATTTCGGTATCGGGTAATGTTCGGTCTGGATATACGTTTGCCAATACCGATCCAATTTCGCTGAGCCAGAGTGCTTCATCTGAAAGGAATTGTCAGCGGAAAGTGAGCTGTAACCGCCCTGCTCTAGCGTGGTTCTATGACCAAAAGCCCATTTCGCTATTTCAAAACCTCGTCTGAGATTATCCAGCTCGCAGTGATGATGTATGTTCGGTTTCCCCTTTCATTGCGCAATGTCGAAGATCTACTCCACGAACGTGGCATCGATATATGCCATGAAAGTGTGAGACTCTGGGTCGATCGTTTTGGCCCAATCTTTGCCGGAAAAATCCGAACAAAACGCGCCTCGTATATGCGTCAGCACACTCAGTGGCAGTGGCACTTGGATGAGGTCTTTGTGAAGATCAATGGTGTCCAGCACTACCTCTGGCGTGCTGTCGATCACGAAGGCGAAGTGTTGGAAAGCTACGTCACCAAAAACCGGGATAAGCAGGCTGCACTTACGTTTTTGAAGAAAGCCATGAAGCGATACGGTGCGCCAAGAATGGTCATCACTGACCGGCTACGCTCTTATAGTGCCGCCATGAACGAGATTGGAAACCAGGACCGCCAGGAGGTCGGTCGCCATCTCAATAACCGGGCAGAGAATAGCCACTTGCCGTTTCGAAGAAGAGAGCGGGCGATGTCTAGATTTCGAAGGATGAGTAACCTACAGAAATTCGTTTCGACCTACGCCTCGTTCCACAATCACTTCAACCTAGACCGTCACATCAACCACCGATCTACCTTCAAATCGATGAGAAACGCCGCCCTCTCAGAATGGCGCCAGCTTTTGGCTGGATAAGGCCCCTACACCGGCACGATGCTGGAGACTGGTTCGCATTAGACTGACAGCACCCTGCTCTGCGCTGATGCGGTCGGTTCCCGATATGCTAGAGGCGGCGGCGTCCGCTGAAATGGCAATGACAATATGATCAATCGCCTCTAGTCGGTGCAAAAGTTCATCTAGCGCTTGTGGTTTGCTTACGTCGGCCACGGTGAAACTTGCCTGGTGTCCAAGCTCTCTTGAAACTTTTAATAGTTTCTTTTCGTTGCGCCCGGCGAGGATTGCGTCCCCTCCAAGCGCGATAATCTCCGCTGCGGTGGCGGCGCCCATTGCGCCTGAACCGCCTAAAATGAGGACTCGCTGTTCTGCCAAAGGGTTTGATCCAAAGATGCTCATGTCAGGTGCAAGCCTCCATCTACGGTCAGTACAGCGCCTGTGATGTATGGGTTTGTCATCAAGCTAAGTGCGGCTTGAGCAATATGCTGTGGTTCACCAGCATGCTGAACAGGTAGACTTTCTTCCATCCACTGTTTGAGGTTTGCGCGTTCGCCGTCGGTCCATACATTGGTGAGAACGACCCCGGGGGCGATGACATTGACCCGCAGCGGTCCAAGCTCGACAGCAAGAGATCGGCCAAGTTGGATTATTGCGGCCTGAACGCCATTCATGACAGAAAGACCTGAGTCTTTGCCAGCTGGTTTGATGCCCGCAATTGAAGAGAACAAAGTTGCGGAGCCGCCAGCAGGCATTTTGGCGGCGATGGTTTTGAGGACATTGATCTGGCCCCAGAACTTGTCGAAGCTCGCCTCCATTGTCTCGCGAGAGAGTTCCGTAAAAGCGCCGCGTTTTTTGTTCTCATCTGCAACGGCTGGGATCACGACATGGTCGATGCGATCAACACCCTCTAACGCTTCGGCTAAACTATCCGCGTCGAGATAATCGGCAGCGATAACCGCGGCGGCATCAGGATTATCTAGCGTCGAGCGAACCGCCTCAAGTTTATCTTCGCTTCGGCTGGTCAGGATGACGTGAGCGCCCATCAGGTTTGCAAGCCGAGCAGTTTCAGCGCCTATACCAGATGACGCGCCAACGATGAGGACGTTGCGTCCTTCTAGATTGAAGGGCGCGGCGATTGTTTGAGTGCTTCCGCTCATTGGACCTCTCCCGCGATGGTGCGGAGGGTGGTAAGCTCTGCAAAAAGGCCTTGAACGCTGAGTTCAACCATATTTGGTTGACCGCCTGGGACGCCATGGTTTGGATATCGCTCGATAAGCTTCGCTTCGATCTCAGACACAGCAACCGGTCCGGTCTCTCCATTTGCGATTGAAGTTGCGACAAGTCTACGGGCTGTTTGAGTATAGGCCTGTTGAGCGTCAACAAGCTCTAGAAACTGACCGGGGGCGCCATGTCCAGGATGGGTCTGTTCGGCATTAGGGAAGAGAACACGTAATTGCTCGAGCGATTCCAAAATCTTGGTGGAGCGTTCTTCGTAGAAGAAGCCGTGCATCTCGTTGAGGATTAAATCACCAACATAAATGTCGTTGGTGTCCGGCAGATAGTAAACCGTAGCGCCGGTCGCCTCTGATGGCCCCATCTCTCGGGTTATGATGGTGACGCCATCAATCTCGAGTGTTGCGTTGTCGGCAAAGACCTGATCGGGAACGATGAAGTTCTCGGGCGCGGCGTCTGGCGTAAGCTTCCGCACCACTTCGTGATAGCCATAGTGGTCTGTCTCAATGACACGAGTGGTTTCTGGCGACGCATAGACCTTTGCGCCCGGCCACTCAGCCAGAAATTGCTCCAGTCCAGTGTAATGGTCAGGGTGGCCATGGGTGATCAAGATGGCGATCACGGGCTTTCCGATCGCCTTAACCGCTTGCAATGCTTCGTCTGCGTGCAGCGTGTCGCGTTGGACATCGATGACGATTACGCTGTCATCGGTCTCAATCCAATGCGTGTTCACAGAGCCGTGGCCCTCATAAGTGTAATGGCCAGTATCGTAGTTCTGGGCCATGGCGGTCTCAACGGTACCAATCGCCACGCTAGCGATGGCGGCGGCCCCCAAGAACAATCCTTTTAACGTCATGGCGATCTCCTTTTTGTCTCGCAGAAACAAGATGACAGCGAAGATGTTTTCTGTGAAATTGATTGTTATGAAAATAGAAATCAATGAAATTGAACTTCGAAAACTGGACCTAAATCTGCTTCTGGTCTTCTCGGCGCTGATGCGAGAGGGCGGCGTGACCAGGGCGGCCAATCGTCTTTACCTCGGGCCGTCTGCGGTGAGCATGGCTCTACGCCGGTTGCGAGAAGAAGTCGGAGATCCGCTCTTCGTCAAAACCAATAAGGGCATGGAGCCAACCAGTCGTGCGCATCAGCTTTGGGACGCCATAGCGCCATCACTCGCGGCGATAGAAGCGGCTGTCAGGGCGCCGGCGGCCTTTGATCCGCTAACATCGGACACAATTATCCGTTTTGCCGCGCCCGACGACCTAGAGTTCGTTCTGGTCCCGCGTCTTCTGGAACGCATGGCCGAAGAAGCGCCAAATATGCGGTTGGTTGTTCGCCCCTCTGACTTCCGCACACTGCTCGGGCGATTAGATGAAAACGATGCGGATCTTGCCCTAAGCGCTACGCCTACTTCCGGTATAGAAAAACGTCATCGTGTTAAGGTGCTCCACCAAGAAACGTTTTTGGTTTTGTTTGATAGAGAGCAACTCGGCCGAACAACAAAGATGAATCTCGATACGTTCGTCGACACACCGCATCTGCTTCTCACCATCACTGGAGATTTGCACGGGCTCACGGACGAAGCGCTCACGGAGCTCGGCAGGTCCCGGCAAGTGCTCGCCGGAATAACGCATTTTCCAACGGCGCCCTTCATCTTGAAGCGGCGTCCTTCACTCATCTGTGTTCCGGCGACGGCGGCGAAGCATTTTGCGCGGACCTATAATCTCGAAATAGCGCCTATGCCGATCTCCTCTCCAACTTTCGATGTCTCGCTGATCTGGCACGTTCGAGTCGACAAGGATCCCGCCCAATCTTGGTTTAGAGAGCTTGTAGAAGACGAAGTCGCTGAAATGTCTCGACAATGATAGAGATTCGTCCTCCGAGTTTTCGTTTCCTTTAGCTCGCTCAGCGGCGGAAAAGCGTATTCACACAGTGCGCTGACCAGGCTTCGGGATCTTCAAACGGAACCTCATCCACGCCAAGCCGCGTACGAATGAAACGTAACCCTTCCCACATGCTAATCAGATGGTCCGAGAGATCGCTCGCTGAGGCGGGATGCGCCAAGAAGCCTTCATCCAACCCATGCTGCAGTAGTGCGGTTATGTCGTCGTGGCCTCGCCCGTACGCATTATCATAAAACCGCTTTGCGAGATCTGGGTTTCGCCGCGCTTCTTCATGCATCGTGCGGTCCAGTTGGATACAGAATGGCGTATTAAGCAACTGCAATAGCCGCGTGCCATAACCTGTTAGTTCTTTCCAGAACGCGTCTTCCGAGCTCGGGCGTGTATCCACATTCAGCTCGAATAAATCACCTTCTCTAGAGACTACTGCGATCAGCACGCCGGACATATCGCCAAAGTATTTGTAGAGCGATGTTTTTGAGACCCGCGCTGCCTTGCACAAAGCATCCCCGGAAACCCCCGAAAACCCCTTTTCAATGAACAGCTCGCGCGCGGTGATCAGGATCCGCTCTTCGGTGTCCAACCGCGAAACCGCGCGCTCATTTTTGATATTCGTCTCGGTCATCATCCCTTTATCGCGTGTCTGAGATTTTTTTCCAGACCGCTCTTGTCTCCTCAAGAAAGCAGTGTAGATACGACTCCGTATCAATGATACTGCACCGTATCTAATGAGTCTTAAGAGGAGTTCAATATGTTCGAAAAACCTGAGCGTGATGCTTTAGGGCGTGGCGCTGCTCATTGGAGCATTCAGTGGCGCTGGCTCCTCATCCCATTGACGGTTTTGGCTGTGATCGCCATCTCTTATGGGGCATCGACCCTTAAGTTTGCCGGCGATTATCGCGTCTTCTTCGGCGCCAATAACCCAGACTTCATCGCCAACGAAAACGCGCAAGGCACGTTTGGCAAATCAGACAATGTTGCCTTTGTGATTATCCCAGAGAGCGGTGATATCTACACTGATGAAAGCCTTCGCGCGGTTCACAAGCTGACCGAGCTCTCGTGGACGCTGCCTTATGTCTCGCGCGTGGATAGCCTCACAAACTTTCAAAACACGATTGGTCGAGAAGATGACTTGATCGTTGAAGATCTCTTATGGAGCGTCGAAGAACTGTCGCCCGATCGTATTGACTATATCGAACGCGTCGCCACCGAAGAGCCTCTCATCAATGGCTTTGTCGTGTCACGAGACGGTGAGGCGACCATTATCAATGCCGTGGTGCAGATCCCTGCAGACGTGCAAACAGCCGCCTCAACAGTCGCTGCAAAGGCCCGTGAAATACGAACAGAAATCTTGGCCGAGTTTCCGGAAAATGAGATCCATATCACTGGGGTCGCTAGCCTGAGCGCTGCCTTCGAAGAAGCTGGCGTTCGGGATAGCTCCACGCTTATTCCACTGGTTTATCTGTTCATCCTCATCGTCATGTTCTTTGCGCTGCGATCGATCAGCGCGGTATTTGCAAGTCTCACCGTGATCGCCTTGTCGACCCTAGTGGGTGTTGGCATTGGCGGGTGGACAGGCGTGGAGCTGACCCCGATTTCTCTTTCAGCACCGACGATTATTCTCACGATCGCCGTTGCCGATGCGATCCATTTGATCAGTGGCATTCGAACCAAGATGCGAGATGGTCTGAGTAAGCGAGACGCGATCATCGCTTCAACGGGTTTGAACTTCACCCCCATCATGATCACCTCAATCACAACAATTGTTGGCTTCCTGACGCTTAACTTCTCGGACAGTCCGCCCTTCCATCATCTTGGAAACATGTCGGCTGCTGGCATCTTTGCCGCGTGGATCTTATCCGTGACCTTCCTGCCCGCACTTTTGTCGGCACTTCCATTGAAGTTCAAAGCGGCAAAAGAAGGACCGGAGCGCGTAGAACTGACGGACAGCATCGCCGAGTTCGTGATCGAGCGGCCGAAACAAGTTTTGGCGGGAACACTGGTCTTCTGTCTCGCCGCCACCGCGATGATCCCGAGCATGACCCTCAATGATCAGTGGTCGGGGTATTTCGATAAATCGCTCGAGTTTCGTCAGGCGCTCGATGCAACCGAACCCTATTTCGGATCAGATCAAGTGGAATTTGTGCTCGATCCAGGCGTTCCAGGTGCTGTGGTCGATCCAGAGTTTCTCCAGACGGTCGATGATTTCGCCGTTTGGCTCGGAACCCGCGATGAGACGGCGCACGTTTTCGCCATCTCTGACATCATGAAGCGGGTCAACCGCAATCTCAATGCGGACGACCCAGACTTCTATCGCATCCCAGAGGATCAAACCCTCGCGAGTCAGTATTTGCTGGTCTACGAACTCTCACTTCCGCGCGGCCTCGACCTCAATGATCGCGTCGACATTGACCGCCAATCGACCCGCGTGACGGCGACGATGAAAGATATCTCGACTGAAGCGACGAAGGCCTTTCTACGAGATAGCGACGCCTGGTGGGCTGAGAATGGCAATGGTTTTGGCTATACCGCTACTGGATCCAAAGTGCTGTTCTCTTTTGTGGCAGAAAGAAACATTCAAGCGATGTTCGAAGGCGCGGCCTATCTGATTATCGCGATTTTCGTGATCTTGGCAGTTTCGTTTCGCTCGCTCAGCGTAGGCGCGATTTCGATCCTCCCGAACGCATTGCCGATCCTCACCACATTCGGGGTTTGGGCGCTTCTGGTCGGCACGGTCGGCTTTTCCGTGGCAGCCGTCGGCGCGGTTGCCGTCGGCCTCGTCGTCGATTTCACCGTCCACTTCCTGTCGAAATATTTGCGCGCACGCCGCGAGGATGGTCAGACCATCGCCGACGCGGTGCGCTATGCGTTCCGCACCGCTGGGGCCGCGATCTTTGTCACGACGATTATCTTAGCGGCTGGATTCGCGGTCCTGGTCACATCTTCGTTCAAACTGAATGCAGACCTTGGATTACTGACTGCGCTCGCGGTGATCTTCGCCATGCTTATTAACTTCCTGCTTTTGCCGAGCCTGTTCCTGACTTTCGGCAAACAAGAACCGGCGCCGCGTCAAACAGCGCTTACCGCCGAATAATCCTCCCAGAAACTTCAAGAAAGGAGACGAGCTATGACTCTCTTTAAATCCACAATGACCGCAATGGGCGCGCTTGCGCTGTTCATGCCAGCTCTTGCCGAAACCCCTCAGGAGAAGGGCTTCGCTATCGCAGAACGCAATGACGTTTCGGACGCTGGCTTTGGAACCTCGACGGTCGAATTGACTATGACACTCGCCGATCCAAGTGGCCGGACCACCAAGAGAGACTTGAGGATCGATACGCGCGAGAAAGAAGGTGACGGAAATGGCGATCGATCGGTCACCGTGTTCTACTCGCCGCGTGATGTTGAGGGCACAGCCTTGCTCACGCATTCCAAAGTCATTGAAAGCGATGATCAGTGGCTTTATCTGCCCGCCCTGCGTCGCACCAAACGGATTTCTTCTTCGAACAAATCCGGACCTTTCGTCGGATCTGAATTCGCCTTTGAGGACATCGCAGGTTCGGAACTTGGGAAGTATGATTACACATATCTCGAGACGGTAACGGAGACGGTGGGCGACGAAGAGATGGAACTCGACAAGGTTGAGTGTATCCCAGCTTATGAGCGGTCCGGCTATGATAAGATCCACTGTTACTTCGATACAGAGGTCTTCCAAGCGCGAAAATTCGACTTCTTCGATCGCGGCGGACAGAAGCTCAAGACGCTGATCCTTGATGATTATCGCCAATACGAAGAGTCTCTCTGGCGCCCGCATACTCAGACCATGACCAATCATATCACGGGCAAGGAAACCGTCCTCGAATTCGGCGACTATGAGTTTGGCATTGATCTTGATGAGCGCGATTTTGAACCTGAAGCGCTTGAACGGCTCTAACCGATGTCGCGTCTTGTTCTCACTCTGGTCGGGGTTGCGGTTTGCGCCACAGCTCCAGCCCAGGGGCAGCGGTTTGATGTTCGTCCGGAAGTGGCGATTGAAGCGCGTTTGTTACCCGATGATCCTCAATTCGATGATCAGCTCACAGTCTCACAGCTGGCGCTCATTCTAACTGGCGAGATCAGTTGGCGATCCAAAGATCGAGACACTCGCGTCCAATTCGAACCGCTTGTTCGACTGGACGCTGAAGATGACGAGCGTACCTACTTTGACGTACGAGAAGCGAGCATCAGTCATGAAATCAATCGCGATTGGGACCTACTTATCGGAGTCAGCCAGGTTTTCTGGGGCGTGGCTGAGAGCCGAAACGTCGTCGACATCATCAACCAGTTCGACACGGTTGAAGACGTTGATGAAGGCGAGAAGCTTGGCCAGCCGATGATCCGTGTCAGTCGGCGCAGCGATTTCGGAACAGTGGAAGCTTTCTATTTACCTTACTTCCGCGAGCGGGTGTTTCCCGGGGCTGACGGACGCCTCAGAACAGATCCCGTCATTGAGACTGATAAAGCCCGCTTTGAGCGCGGCGGCGATGAATGGGCTGGTGACCTCGCTCTTCGTTACACCAATCGCTTTGGAGGCGTCGACTTCGGTGCGCATGTCTTTCATGGCACCAGTCGAAACCCGCGGCTCGACTTCAATCCATCCAACGGATTTCTCGAGCCGTTTTATCCCGAACTCTCGCAAGGCGGTTTGGACGTGCAATGGACGCGAGGGGCTTGGCTCCTGAAAGGTGAAGCGGTGATCGCGGATATGCTCGGAGAGACACTCACGTCCGCCGTCGGTGGGTTCGAATACACCTTATTCGACGTATCTGGAACTGGATTGGATGTCGGTATCATTGGCGAGTATCTCTATGACGACCGAGATCAAACCAATTTGCCGAATACGATTTTTGAGAACGACGTTTTTGTCGGAACGCGCATCGCACTCAATGATGTTCAGGATACCGAGTTTCTCGCCGGCGCGATCATTGACGATCAAACTGGGGGTGTCTTCGCCTCGGCGGAGTTTCAACGCCGGATGGGCGACACGCTCCTTCTAGAGATCGAAGCGCGCGCCTTCGCGGCAAAAGACGATCCTTTCATCCGCTCTTTGGAAAAAGACGACCATCTTTTGGTTCGTCTGACGAGGTATTTCTAAAAACTTCCGAAGGAAGAAGCGAGAGAATCACAAAAGGGTAGTCACTTGCGTCCTTTGTTGATTTCTTATGTCTCCTTTTGCTCGCTTATCGGATGCGTGTGCGAACATTCTAGCGTGATATTGGGGTGCTGAACCGATAGTCGATGTTAAAAACCGAGTTGGGTATCAAGGCGTAGGTTTAACCGCCTTGAAATTGCAATGTATCAAACGCGCAGGCGCTAAGAAGATCAGCCCCAACGCCCAAGTCCGAGTTGAAAATGTCCGCCTTTATCAGCCATGCTCCATCCGACTGGCGTTCACGTACTTCGAGAAACTTGCCGACATCAACGCCATACCCACCCGCTCCATCGGGGATAAAAACGCACGAGCGACCATGGACGTAGACGGTGTCACCTTCTCCTTCGATTGCCGCGATATCAAATGCGATGCGAAAGCCTGATTCATTCGTACGCTCCCATTCTTCAATTGCCGCTCGACCTCTAACAGCTGGCCCATTCGGCGGCATCATAACCGCGTCTGGGGTAAACAGGTTAGAAAGTGCCTCCCAATCGTTATCGTTGTAGGTGTCAACCCAAAGCCTTGAAGATGCTTCGATCGCTAAGCGATCTTCCGTGGAAATGGCTGTTGGTACAGGCTGACAGGCCGCGAGTGTGATCGCGACAAAAGCGGTTGGTACAAATTTTGGTTTCATGGCCGTCCTTTTTCAGATGCCGCATGCGTTTCTGTCTTACTCAGCTTCGCTGCATTTCATTGTGGCACTGCGTATCCAGATCCTCGCTCGCGGGTTCCGCCATGGCTGGTCCGCCGGTTTCACGGCTTAAGCCCAATACGGTTGATGCAGACAGGAGAAGCGTCACGATGGCGGAAACAAATAGTGCATTATAGCCGCCCCATGTTTCTAGGACTCCAACAGCAGCGGCACCCATCGTCATTCCGACAGCCATTGAGGCCATTAATAGAGCGTATGATGTCGCCGCGACCCGCGCTTTGCAGACGCGCATGCCGAGCGTAACCATGCATAGATAGAAGAAGAAAATGATGACACCCACTGTTAGATACCACGTTGTGAATATCAATCCGTCTTCGGGTCCAGGTTGAAATAGGATGAGGACGACGATAAGCAGGCTCGCGAATCCCGCAGATAGTTGCGCGATAATTGACGGTCCTACTTTGTCGGATAGCCAGCCTCCAATCAGGAGCCCGATACCTGCCGTTACGAGGTATCCAACGCCCGCCATTGAAGCATATCGCGTTTCACCCCACCCCATTTCTTGCGTGGCAAAAACGGGAAGTGTGGCTTCTAGTATGCCTTGATGCATGCCGTAAAAGATACACAGCGCTGCGATGAGCAGCGGGTCGCGCTTCAATAAAACGGCCAGCGTTTCTCTAAAAACAGTCCACCACGATTTGGAAGTCTGTTCGATACTAATGGGCGTCGCTTCCCCTTTGGTCCAGGGAAATAGTTTTTCACCAGGGCGCTCACGAATACTGATCGCCATCATCGCGGGAGCAAGGAACATTAACGCAACCACGAGCATCGCTAGTTGAAACCCGTGAAATTCAATAAAGTACGCCGTCACAGCGCCGCCGCCCGCAAGCCCAACAGACTTACCGGCTAGCATGAAGGCATTCACTGTTCCGAGTTCCGATGGAGGCGTGAGATCTACGATCATTGCATCGAGAGCAACATCTTGAAGGGAGGTCAAAAACGACAGGACCAGGAAAATAGACGTGATAACTAACAGCATTTCGGCGGTCGGGTTCACCAAAGCAATCGTAAGAAGAAAAATGAGGATCACCATCTGTGCACCAACCAGCCATCCGCGGCGGCGCCCCATCGCTAAATAAGCATAGCGATCTACGAATAATCCGGTCAGAAACTTCAGGCTCCAAGGAATACCGATAGCGGCAATGAACGCACCTACGGCACCCGCAGATTGGCCATTCGCCGCCAGCCAGGTGGGTATCCCAATCATAAAGAGGCCTTGGATAAGCCCTTGCGCCAAATAGAGCAGAGTCCCTGTAGCGAGGCGCAAGCGTGCGCTTTCGGTGTAGGCTGGTAGCTTTGACGCTCCGGCGCCGGAGGTCTCTGATGCTTGTGAGAGAGAATTCGCCATGCAGACACCTCCGGCGGGCAAAGCTGCGCTAAGGCGCTCCGTTGGAGTGGTCGGAGGCTCAGCAGCACGCTGTTTTTCTTGACTTAATTAAATGCCTACGCGGCGTGAATTATGCAGAACCACCAAACGAAACGCGCCTCAAACAAGCATCAATTCGATTTTTAAGGTCCAAACACTCTTGGGAGTTTAGGCCATATGGGGTGAGGGAAAGAGACCCCCTGCTAGCGGTCGGTTTACGAAAAGCAGGGGGTCGTCACGTCTCAGCTGAGCTGACCGAAACACCTATTTGAGATCGATCTCATGCACGATGTAGCTACCCGTGATTTCTCGCAGCTCTGGATAGGTCTCCAGCGCGCGTTTTGAGCCCGCTTCAGCTTGCTCCTGACCGAGAGCGCCCATGAACGCATCATACTTTTCCTTAGACGGCGCCATCGCTTCTAGGCTTGGATACTTTGTAACGAGCAGCAGGTTAAAGTCGCCGCTCTCGGGTGTAATGCTCGAGTAAATCGCATAATCCTCGATATAGCCGAGCTCTTTGCTGATCTCTTGTCCGCGCACCCATGTTGCTTTGAGGCCTTCTAGATAGTGATCGCCAGCATTGGTCTTCACTTTCACGGTGCCGATTTCCCAGACTGCTTCGCTAATGTCATAGTCCGTGTATGGCTCCAACTGAGCCTGAGCAGGTGCGAGTCCAATTGACAATACCATCAATACCAAACCAAAAATTCGTTTCATTATGTCTCTCCCTGATTACCTTTTTGGGTAAGCCAAGGATGGTTTTTTTGTGCCGCAACCGTCAATTCCGACAGGCGTCAAAAAAACGTCAATTCTTCCGAACTTTATCTGGGGTCGGCGGGGATGAGATCTGGCCAACCATATTTCTCCCATGCTTCCACCATTCCAATATCTTCGGCGAATGACATGAAATCTGGGTGATTGAGCGTTCGGCCGATCGGCTCGATTTCTGTCCAGAGGCTCATTAGCCCCGGCATGTTGGCGGGGTGGATCTGCTCACGAAAAACTTTCATCACCAAGTCAGAGTGTCCCATCCAAATTGCTGGCCAGGCAACGGTTTGATCGTACGGTTCGAGCAGGGTTTGGTGCAGCATATCAATCAGGTTGCAATAGGTTTGGCGGGCCTCTTCATTTCCGCTGCAAATCCCTTCTGCTGCGGTTTTCAAATAGAAATCGCGCGCTTCGTCTGAAATGTCGGTTGCGCCCGGCGGTGTCATTACCATCGTTCCGACATAGCGCCGTGTTTCGTAATAGGTTTCGACAGCTTTTTCATGTTCGCCCGCAGCGGCTTGCGCAACGCCAAGATGGAAGCCTGGAGTCCCAAGATCGACCATCCTTTGTCCGGCCCGCTCTGCCGCTTCAAGGTTTCCAAGGTTTAAATGTGCCACGCAGAGCATCACATAGTTCCGACCGTAGACCGGATCTTGCTCAATCGCAGCTTCGACATATGGCAAGGCTTCGCGGGTCCGTCCCAGATACAATAATGTAGAGCCGAGCCTCAGCGTCACATCTGCATTGTTGGGTTCTAACCGATAAGCCTCCAAAGCATACTCTAATGCACCTGCGGGATCGAAACTGGTCCACTCATGGATGCTGAGGATTGCGTAGGCATAGCCTTGATTGGGATCGAGCTCCAAAGCGCGCCGCGCGCACGACGCCGCTTTTTCAGAAAGTTCAACACGTTCAAGAGATGGCGTGTAAACAGCGACATGAATGTGCGCCTCTGCGAGGGCTGTCCAACACTCTGCGAAGTCGGGATCAATCTCTAGAGCCTGCTCAAGCAGCTCAACCGCTTTTGGCAAACCACCTTGCAACGTTACCCGTTTGGTCAATGTGCGCCCCTGTAAGTAAAGCGCATACGCCTCCCGGCTGCTTGTCATGGTCCGAACAAGTCGCGAATCTTGTTTAAGACCCATGGCTTGGCTCAAACCTGCAACGGCGTTTTCACCGATCAGCTTCCGTTGGTCGAAGAAATATGTTTCTGGCTCAACGATTTGATCTGACCAGACCTGTTTGCCGGAAGCGCCCTCAATCAGTCTCATCGAGAGCCTGACGGTGTTTGTGGATCGATGAATCGAACCCTCAATGAAGTGTGTTACGCCAAGCTTTTCGGCCATCTCCGGAAGCGTGAGTGAGGCGCCCGCCACCGCCTCCACGGATGTTTGACCCGCCAAGGCGAGACCGCTCATCGCCCCAAGGCGAGACGAGAGTTCATCTACCACCGCGTCTGCCAGAAACCAATCTCCGCCAACTTCATCGATCTGCTTCAAAGGTAGGATCGCGAGCCCGCTACGCTGACGTAGTCGAGAGACACCGCTCCACCCCTGCCAGGCCGCTTCCATTGCATCATGACGCTCGTTTAGGCCGTTTGCTCTCAAGGTCGACAATAGATGCTGGGTAGACACGCGAAGGCGGTTTTCGACTTGGCCACGCTGGCTGGCGAGCCATTCTTTCAAGTCGTCACCCAAGTCGATATCCGCAAGAAGAGGTTTGCCAGTGAACTCGAGCAGAAGCTGCGTTGCCCGTTCATCGTAGCCCTCTTTCACCGCTGTCTCCAACCCCAGAAGGTCTGTATTGATCAAATCCAGATTGACCGCGAGCTGCGTATTGGAAACTTCCAGAACATCCAATCCAAACTTCTGAAGTTCGCGTTTTAGATCATGCAAACACTGGCGCAGACTGGCACGTGCCTGAGGTTTGAAACGGCCTGCCCATAGCAGCTTACTCACCAAATCTCGGCTTAATCTCTGTCCAGGGTTTATGCTCAAAATAGCAAGAATGATGCGCGCGCGCTGGTTGGATATGTCAATGGATGTTCCGGACTGTGTCGCGACTCGAATTTCCCCAAAGAGCGAAATGTGGAGCGGGGTCTCGGGGTCTTTTTTTTGCGGCAATACAAGTCTCCAAGAACGCGCGATTGAAACAGGCTTACGGATCGCAACTCTTCCCGGCAACAAAAAAGTGTTTTTAAATCATTCGACTAATATCCACTCGATCACGGGTCAGTATTCCTAATCACACTCTAACTTTATTCGCCCCGTGCGTTCTATTGGCTTGGAGCGAAGTCATGAGCGACCGTTTTGAGGCGGTTTAAGCCGTCGAGCTAATGTCTCCTTTTGCTCGCCTATAAGCCGCTCATCCTCGCCATCCTGAACGACAATCAACCACCGATCTGATCACTCGATGCAAGCCTTTCTTTAAGGGTTGAACCGCGCTGACGCATATAGTACATAACAAGAACGGATTTTTCCGTGGGCCCTCAGAAGAACGACCAAATAATATGTAACCCGTCTTCTTCTTAGGAGTTCAACATGACGACAAATATCCGAGACCTTAGGGTCGAA
>ERZ1740062.587-NODE-587-length-18452-cov-6.504702_pt1 | contig 18452 bp, 5 predicted proteins | sample MGYA00581741_ERZ1740062 | MGnify/ENA primary metagenome ERZ1740062 (study PRJEB43018, sample SAMN04849747) | marine metagenome | isolation source: floating plastic debris | place: Pacific Ocean | collected 2008-09-01 | study: EMG produced TPA metagenomics assembly...
CCTTCAGGACGGCGCGGACACGCTGCTCCAACTTAATCTCGATGACGGTACAGGCCGGTCGGTTCTGCGTCTTGTTGGCGTGGATGCGTCTCAGTTGACGGCTGCGAACTTTGGCGGCGTAGCGATCGAGCGCGACACCTCTGCCATCAGCGATGACGATACCGGCAACCTGATCAATGGCGGCCCGTTGGGTGACCTTGTCCTCGGGAACGGCGGCAACGATACGATCGAAGGCTTTGGCGGAGATGACGCTCTGGCCGGAGGCGACGATGATGATCAGGTCAATGGCGGCTTCGGCGATGACCAGATCGCGGGGGAAGCGGGGCATGACACTCTGACGGGCGGTGCAGGCAATGACATCCTGTCTGGCGGCTCGGGCAACGACACCCTGACCGGTGGAGATGCGGCGGCCCAGTTCGCAGGCAATGACATTTTTCTAGGTGGCATCGGCGACGACTCGCTGATTGGCGGCGATCAGAACGACATCTACATTTTTGGTGCGAATGACGGTCAGGATTTGCTATCCGACAGCGGCGGCACCGATGTGATCGAATTCGACGTCACCGTGACGCCGGACGATGTGACCGTTGTTCAGCTTGGCGATGATTTGGAACTGCGCGTTACCGGCGGCACCACGCGCGTCCGGATCGAAGGTGCGGTGGCCGATCCGGTCCAGACCGATATCGAAACCATTGCCTTCGACGATGGCACGACCTGGGACCGTACCGAATTGCTCGGCCGTGCGATGACGGCAACCCAAGCCGACGACACGCTCGAGATCCTGACCGGCGCCTCGATTGAAGGCCTCGGCGGCAATGACGTACTGACCGGTGACGATGCTGCGAACACCATTTCGGGCAATGGCGGCAACGACCTCCTGCGCGGCTTGGGCGGCAACGACACTTACACCTTCGACCTCGGCGATGGGCAGGACACGATCGAGGACAGCCAGGGCGCGAATGTCATCGAACTGGGCGCCGGAATTGCCTTGGCCGACGTGCGCGTCGTGCGTGGCCAGCCGACCGTTGTGCTCGAGATCATTGGCACGGGCGACCGGATCGACCTGGGGGTCACTCCCGATCCTGAGATGGCGATCCGCGAGGTCCGCTTCGAGAACGGCGATATCCTGACCGCTCAGACGTTGGTCGACATGGCTTTGGCTCCGACCGAAGGCGATGATCTGATCTTTGGCACGGATGGTGTCGAGGAGCTTTCGGGGCTTGGCGGTGACGATACGCTGAACGCGCTCGGCGGGGCCGATGATCTGGCCGGTGGTGTTGGCGTCGACTTGCTGCAGGGCGGCGAAGGCGACGACACCTACCGCTTCAACCTGGGCGATGATCAGGACCGGATCGTTGATTCCGGAGGTGTGGCTGACACCCTGATCCTTGGGCCAGGTATCTTGCCGGACGATGTCCGCGTGACGCAAAGCAGCGACGGCAGCGCGATCATCCTCGCCATCGGTAGCGACGGTGACCGGGTGCGCATCGACAATGCCTTGGATGACGGCAAGATCGAAAGCGTCCGCTTCGACGACGGCACTGTCTGGAGCGTCGCCGAACTGCTCGCCGAGGTTGCCTCGCCACTGGATGACTTCATCTTTGGTGATGATAACGGCAATCCACTGGAAGGTGGGCTGGGCGACGACCGCTTGTCGGGCCGCGATGGCAATGACGTTTATCGTTTCGTGGCAGGCGATGGTCGTGACATCATCCGCGACGCCTCGACCTCGAGCGCGGATCAACTCATCATCGCCGGTTACGCAGCCGCCGAGATCCGCTTTAGCCAACTGGGCACGGGCAGCTTTGACCTCGCCATCAAGTTCGTTGGCAGTGACGACCAGATCATCGTTGCGGATGGCCTGCGCACCAACGGGCGCGGCGTCGAGACAATCACGCTTCAGGACGATGGCACGGTCTTCACGATCGCTGACATCGCGGCGTTGCTGGTCGATGCTCAAGCGAGTGACGGCGACGACGTCATCTTCGGCAGCGACGGCGATGATAACCTGGCCGGGGGGCGTGGCGACGAACTGATCGTCGGCCTGGACGGCAACGACACCTACACATACGCAATTGGGGACGGCGACGATAGGATCGATGCTCTCGGCCGCGGCGACAGCGAGATCCGCCTGACTGACTATACCGAAGCGGACGTTCTCTCGGCGGTGCGGGCCGGGCCAGAAAGTCTGGACCTGGTTCTGACTTTCCCGACCGAGGGCGACCGGCTTGTCCTGATCGACGCACTCGGGAGTGCCAACGGTTCGCCGGGCAGTTTACAGATCCGCTTCGCTGACGACATGGTTTGGACCCGGGCTGAGATGCGCGCCCGCGCTCTGCAGGACATCCAAAGCGATGGCGACGACAACATCTTTGGCTTCGATGGCGCCGAGACCTACGATCTGTCGCTGGGCGATGACTTTGCCTCGGGCCGGGCCGGTGCCGACCTCTATCTCTACGATCTCGGGGACGGCGCTGATACGATCGAGGACACCGGCACCAGCACAACCGAGACCGACGTTCTGCAACTGCGTGGCTTCGATCCACTCGAGGCCAGTGTCAGCCGACTGTTCCGGGGCAGCGACACAGTCGAGATCGCGTTCGCTGGGAACGATACCGACATCCTGACCATCATCGATGCGCTGGCCGAGGACGGCACGTCGATCGAGCAGTACGTCTTCGACGATGGCACAACCTGGACGCGCGACACGATCCTGACGTTGTTGGAGAACAACGAGCCGGTTGCCAACGACGACGGGTTTTTCATTGTCACGACGGGCATCGAGTTGATCATCCCGTTCGCGGACGTCCTTGGTAACGATTTCGACGCGGACGACGACGCACTCCGGATCACTACACTGGATGCGAGTCCGGACGGAACGGCGTTCCTCGACACCGACGGCAATGTCCGCTTCACTTCGGTCGACGGATTCACCGGCTCGACCAACATCCGCTATATCGTCACCGATGATCGCAACGGCTTTGACGAGGGCGAGATCAGCGTCAATGTTCGCCCGGTCGCGCAGGCGCTGGACGATGATGGGTTCGTGCTGGCCGAGGACGATTTCCTGACCATCCGGGTCGAACGCCTTCTGTCCAACGACATCGATGGCGACCGGATGATCGTCGGGCAGGTCTTCGACGCCGTGAACGGCTCGGTTTCTCTGTCGAGCGATGGCAATATCGGTTTCACGCCGGATGCGAACTATGTTGGCCCGGCTCAGTTCACCTATGCCGCCAACACGCCCGATGGCGGGCGTGCCGAGGCGTTCGTCTATCTCGAGGTGACGCCGGTCAATGACGCACCGGAAGCGCGCAATGACCGGGACTTCACAACTGACGAGGGCTTCCCGCTCACCATCAGCGCGGTCGCTCTGCTCGGTAACGACACAGACATCGACGGTGATCTGCTCAACCTGAACTCGGTCGAATCCTCGGCCGATCTGTTCGTCTCGATCGATGCGGACGGCAATGTTCAGGTGACGCCGCGCGATGATTTCTTTGGCACAGCGACCTTCACCTACGCTGCACAGGATCCGTCGGGCGAGACCGCGAGCGCCACAGTCACGGTGACCGTGAACCCGGTCAACGATGCGCCTGAAGCTTTCGATGACCGGTTCGAGCTGACCCAGGAAGGCGAGCCGATCCGTGAGGACAACCCAATTATCCTGAGTGTCGCGCGCCTGACCGAGAACGATATCGATCTCGACGGTGATGAACTGACGCTGGTGCGGGTGAGCAATTCGGTCGGCGGCCGCGTGACGCTGCTGGACAACCAGACCGCCCTGTTCGAACCGAATGCGAACTTCAACGGCGAGGCAAGCTTCGTCTACACGATCGACGATGGCGAGGGGGACACCAGCACGGCCACGGCGACCATCGTCTACGAAGCGGTCAACGACCGGCCTGACGCGCGCAATGACAGCTACCGCGATGATGACCTCACGATCCTGCGCGGTCAGCAGGACGTAGCGCTGACGATCCCGATCATCGAGTTGTTGAAGAACGATTTCGACATCGAGGGTTTTGCGGTCACGTTCGAGAACGCCACCGGCCCGGTCAACGGAGATCTGGTCGTCGATGGCGGCAACATCATCTTCACGCCCGATGACGGCTACTTCGGCGAGGCGACGTTCGGCTACTCGATCACTGATCCCGAAGGACTGGTCGACGGCGCGCTGGTGACATTGAATTTCTCTGGCACAAGTGAAGTGCCGCCGGTCGCGGTCGCTGACCAGATCCTGGTGGCAGAAGACATTCCGACCGTCATCGTCATTGACACGCTGCTGGCGAACGACAGCGATGCTGATCTGGATGATCTCGACCTTCTTGGCTTCCGCTTCCTCAACGGCCTGGGCGATGTATTCACCTTTGGCGGCGATGCGGCAGGTCCGTTGAACGGAACGCTGGAATTCAATGCCGACGGCAATCTGCTGTTCACGCCGTTCATTGACGCGACCTTTTCATCGGGCTTCGTCTACGGCATCTCTGACCGGTCCGAGGGCGACGCCGAAGGCTTTGTCGACATCGTCATCATCCCGTCAAACGACGATCCTACGGTAGTCGATGATCCGGGCTTCGTGACACCGTTTGACATCCCGTTGGTGATCCGCGCAGACGATCTGATCTTCAACGATTTCGATATCGAACAAGCCGACACCGATGGCGACGGCACAATCGATGTGGACCTCGACGATCCGGACCGCGATCGCCCGACCTTTGTGGGCGTCGATGCGATACTGGATCCGCTTGAGCTTGCTCAGGGCAACCGGGTCGATGTGGGCACGTTCGAGATTGTCACCTTCCGTGATACCGAATTCCTGGTGGCGCGCTTTGACGAAGGCTTCACCGGGCCAGTCACGATCCAGTACCGCATCGCAGACGAGGAAGGTCTGGAAGACGTCGGCTTTGCCTACGCAAACATTGCCGACTTCTACGGACAGGAACTCAGCGGCACGCCATTCATTGACTACATGGAAGGCAACGAGCTGTCCGAGACGATCCGGGGCTATCGCCGGGATGACTGGGTCGTGGCACTTGGCGGCAATGACACGATCGAGACTGCCGAGGGCGCCGATCTGATCTATGCCGGTGATGGCAACGACTTCATCGATGGTGGCGATGGCGGAGATGAAATCCGCGGCGGCGACGGCTTCGATACGGTCGCGCTGTTCGGCTCGAACGTTGGCGTGCGCGCCGATCTCGAAACACTGATCGGGCAGGGCGGTTTCGCGCAGGGCGACCTCTACATCGACATCGAGGCTCTGCTCGGCACCGACTTCTCCGATACGCTGGGCGGCGACCAGAATGCCAACCTGCTCGACGGACGTGCAGGCAGCGATGAGTTGGAAGGCCGCGCTGGCAACGACACGCTTCTGGGTGAGACAGGTAACGACACGCTGGACGGCGGTCTTGGCGCTGATCTTCTCTATGGCGGCGAGGGCAATGACACAGCGACCTACTTCTTCTCGACTGACGCTGTACAGGTCTCGCTGCTCGATAGAACGGCTGCGGGCGGCTGGGCCGAAGGCGACCAGCTCTTCTCCATTGAGAACCTTTTGGGATCGGAGTTCGCCGATGATCTGGAAGGTGACGGCGAGGCGAATTTCCTAAGCGGCGATCGCGGCAACGATACGATCACAGCGAGTGCAGGGAACGACACGATCAATGGTGGGCAGGGCGCGGACTTGCTCTACGGTGGCGAGGGTATCGACACCGCCGACTACACACTGTCGAGCCTTGGGATTGTTATCGATCTCGAGGCCGGCACGGCCTCGGGCGGTGATGCAGAGGGCGATCTGCTCGATAGCATCGAGATCATCCAGGCGAGCTTCCACGATGACGAACTGCGGGGCGACGCGAACGACAACCGCTTCCGGGGCGGACGCGGGGCCGACATCATCGATGGTCGTGACGGCTTCGATACCGCCGACTATTCGCGCGCCGATGAAGGCGTCGAGGTTGACCTGTCGCTTGGCGAGGGCCTGGCAGGAGAAGCGCTGGGCGACACGCTGTTCTCGATCGAGAAACTGATCGGCTCGGTCCATGCCGACACCCTGACCGGCAGCACAGAGAACGAGGTTTTTGACGGTCTGTTTGGCAATGACATCCTGCGTGGCGGCTTTGGTTCGGACGATTACCTGTTCGGTTTCGACAGCGCGGAGGACCGGATCGAGGAACAGGGCGATGCCGCAGACATCGATCGCCTCATCCTGGACAGCGCGCTCGCGCCGAAGGACGTCTCGGTCATCCGCCAAGGCGATGACCTGTTCATCGAATTCGAGCGCGATGACGGCTTCCTGATCGATACTGCGACCGTTGTCGGCCATTTCCTTGGCACCGAGACCGGTATCGAGCAGATCGTCTTCGCAGACGGTTTCATCTGGGACCGTGCGATCATCGAGGATCAGCTCCGCGATGGCCGGTTCAACGCCGAGAACGATATCTTCCGCTTCGGTGTCGAGGACGAGATCGCTATCATCGACCCGGCGGATCTGATCGAGAACGATGCCGAGACCGGTGTCGAAGACCTCGAACTGATCTCGGTCCAGGGGGCTATCCTCGGTTCGGTCAGCATCAACGCCGATGGCATGATCGAATTCCTGGGTGCGCAAGACCACAACGGCGATGCGTTCTTCACCTACACTGTGCGTGATCCGCTGGGCCGCGAGTCCACTGCACGGGTCGAGGTCAACCTCTCGCCGGTGAATGACGCGCCGGTCGCCAATGACGATCCGTTGGTCTACGGCGTCGAGGACGAGCCGCTGCGCATCCGCCTTGAGAACCTTCTGGCCAACGATTTCGACGTCGACGGCGATGCCGAGCAGGAAGGCCTGCGGATCATCGAGGCAACACCGCTCGTCAGCGTCGATGGCGAACCGCTGCGCCCCTACAAGGATAAGAACTACGATGGTCCGGCAACCGATGCGACGTGGTTGTTGGATAGCCAGTACATCGAACTGCTCTCGCGGCCCGATCACTTCGGCTTCGCGGGCTTCCGGTACGTACTGGCCGACAATGACGGCGCGACTGACACGGCAGATGTCGAGATCTATTTCGCTCCGGTCAACGATGCCCCGCGCATCCGCGAGGTGGCAACCTCGGCCAAGCTGGAAGAGACGACGACCTTCACGGTCGATCAGCTCATGGCCCGGGTCTACGACGTGGAAGGCGACGATTTCGAGTTCGTCGGCCTGGCCATCGCGGCAGATGGCAATGCGAGTGACAACGGCATCGAGGTCTTCGATCCCATCGCGGGCACGATCGATTTCACGCCCTTCGCGCTCGGTCCTGCCTCGATCTCGTTCGATGTGATCGACGCGCGCGGGGCTGAAGCGACGCTGGACTTCAACATCGAGGTACGTCCACAGAACCTGCCGCCGAATGCCCGCGACGACCGCGGCATCCGCGCCCTGCAGGACGAGACGATCATCATCGATCCAGAGACCCTGCTGTTGAACGACAGTGATCCGGACGACGACCCGATCTTCTTCCAGGAAGTCTACCGCTTCGCCGAAAACGGCAAGGTTCGGATCAACGAAGACGGCATGATCGAGTTCGCGGTGCGCCCGAACTTCAACGGCACGTCCAGCTTCGAATACGCGATCAACGACGGTCGCGGCGGCGAAGACACGGCGACCGCCTACATCACGGTCCTGCCGCGCAACACGGGGCCTGAACTGCGCAACGACGTGGTCTTCGGGCTCGAGGATGGGCCGCAATTCGTGATCCCGGCCGAAGCCTTCGGCAATGATCGCGATCTGGAAGGCGACGTGATCTTCTTCCAGCAGACCGAATTGCTCGGCAACTTTGTGCAACGCTTCCTGTCAGCTGACTACACGGTCGAGGCGAAGTCTGCGAACAACACCGACCTGCCGGACTGGCTGTTCTTCGACGAAAGCAGCATGACGTTCTCTGGCATCATTCCGGTCGATCAAATCGATCCGGTCGAGGTTGCGATCTTCCTGACCGATCCATCCAATGACGCTGTCTATCCGTTCCGGTTTGCCTTCGATCAAGGCGACGCGAGCGAACTCGCGTCTGGTGTGCCGGTCGAGACCGAGGTCCTCGGCGGCTTTAAGCTGCGCGAAGCCTTTTCTTTCACGCTGGATGACGACGCGGACGATGTCGCGACATTCGACATTGCGGCCGGCAGCTTCGAGGCGTCGATCATTGGCGGGCGGCCGCTTCCCGATTGGCTCAGCTATGATGCCGAGACGCGGCAGCTTGAGAAATCGGGTTTCGAGCCAGACGCCGATGCCGGTCTGGCGCGCGTCCAGATCGTTTTCACACCGGATCCGAAGCCGGATCTGCCCGAGGACGAGTACTACGCGACGGATCGCGGCTTCACGCTGGAATTCGTGCTCGATCCGACCCAGGACATCGACCCTGCGATCAACGCGCTTCTGACGGGCGATGCCACTCTAGAAGCAGGCGGCCTGTTTGGGGTGGATCTTGCAACCGCCGCATCGTTGACCGTTGCCCGGGAAAGCGGCGCACCGCTGGACAGCTGGCTCAGCTTCGATGCCGACACGCTATCGTTCACCGGCACGCCGCCGTCGTACTATGTCGGTGCCGTACCCGTGCGGATCGATGTCGAGGCGGGCGCTGGCATTCCGGCGATGTCGATCATCACCGAGGTGGTGGTGGACGAGACCTTTACGGTCGATCCCGAGGATACGAACGGCATTCGCGTCAACGATCTGCCGGAGCGGATCAATCTGGTGACACCGGGCGATTACAACGGCTCTCTCGCGTTCACCTATGACGCGAACGACGAGAAGGGTGGCGAGTCCGACGAGCCCGCGATCATCGTCTTCAATGTGCTGGCCGAGCGCGAATTGCCTGTTGCCTTCGCCGATATGATCGATCTGTTCGAGAACGGCTCGGTCACCTTCGACATTGCCGACCTGCTGTTCAACGACCGCGACGACGATGGTGATCCGTTGGAGGTCACGGCGATCGGCACGTCGGACAACGGTCTCGTCGATGTCGACCTTGTGGGCGGCACCATCACCTACACACCGAACGGTGGCTTCGCCGGGCTCGATACGGTCAGCTACACGCTTTCGGATGGTCGTGAAGGTTCCGTCGAGGGTGCGATCGTGTTCGATGTCGCCTCGCTGCTGGATCCACCGATCGCCGAGACCGACCGGGTGGACGTGTTCGAGGACAGCTTCGTCATCATCGATCCGGCGACACTCCTGGCCAACGACTCGGATGTCGACGGTGATGCGTTCCGTTTTCTGGGTGTTCAGGACGCGGTAAACGGCACGGTCGTCTTCGATGGTACCAACATCACCTTCACGCCGATCCCGGACTACGATGGGAACGCGAGCTTCACCTACACGATCACGGATGATCGGCACGGTGAGAGCACCGGGCTGGTCGAGGTCAATGTCATCAGCACCAACCGCGCGCCGGTGGCTGTCACGGACGTCTTTGAAACCATCGAGGACACGCCGTTCGAGTTCACCATCGATGACCTGTTGGCCAACGACTCTGATCTGGATGGCGACGCGATCAGCTTCCTCTCGCTCCAGACCGAGATTGCAGACGGTCGCATTCTCGAGCTTCCCGATGGCCGCTACCAGTTCGTCCCGGACGAGAACATCAACGGTCCGCGCAGCTTCGACTATGCGATCACCGATGGTCGCCTGAACGCGCGCGGAACGATCACCTTCGAGATCGAAGCGGTCAATGACGGCCCGATTGCCAACCAGGATGGCCCGTTCTACGGCGATCAGGACACGCCGTTCGCGATCGACTTCGCGGACCTGCTGTTCAACGACCGCGACGTGGAAGGGGACAGCTTCTCGATCGTCGAGGTCTTTGACGGTGACAACGGCACGGTCTTCCAGGACGGCGATACGGCGGTGTTCCAGGGTCGGGCGGGCTATTTTGGCGATGGTGGCTTCAACTACCGTGTCACCGATGAGTTCGGCGCAACCTCGATCGGCTATGCCACCGTGCTGGTCTTCCCGCAGTTCGATGTGCCGGTCGCGGTTTCGGATGCGGGCTTCGAGATGCTCGAGGACAGCTTCCTGGACATCGACCCGCTGGAGCTGATGGCGAACGATCAGATCCCGTTGGGGTCCGAGGTGATCTTCCTCGGCTTGACGGCGGGAGGTGCCCCGGCGGACGTGACCGAGCTCGACAATGGTCTGTTCCGCGTCACGGCCAACCCGGACTACTTCGGCACGCTGACGCTGCGCTATGCGCTGACGAACGAGACCGGCTTCGAAGTGCCGACGACTGTCACCATCGACGTGTTGCCGCTCAGCGACGCGCCGGTCGCGGTGGACGATGAATTCACCATTCAGGAGAACGAAGAGCTTGTCATCTTCACCACGGCGCTGACGGAGAACGACTTCGACGTTGATCGCCAGGCGATCCAGCTGACGCGCATTCTGGAAACGGACGGTCTGATCGTCGAGGATCAGGGCAACGGGCAGCTTGTCATCACACCGGATCTGAACTTCAGCGGGACCGCCGGATTCACGTACGAGTTGAAGGACTCCACCGGCATCGCGACCACGGGCAACGTGACCGTCAACATCGAAGCGGTGAACAACGCACCGGTGATTGCCGAGATTGATGTGCTTGAAGGGGTCGAGGACGTCTTCTTCAACGCGGTCCTAGCCGATGACGTGGTGACTGACGCTGATGGCGATATCGTGCTGGTCGAACTGCGCGGGCAGGGTGGCACCGCGCTGCCCGAGTGGCTCGCGTTCAACCGTGAAACCTATGAAATCACCGGCACACCTCCGCCAGACTTCAACGGCGATGTGGTGCTTGAACTGGCCGCATCCGATGGCCGGGTTGAGACCGTGCGCGATGTCATCATCCGGATCGCGTCGGTTAACGACGCGCCGCGGATCTCGGACGTTGTCACCGCAGACCTGGGCGAGGACGACGCAGTCATGGTCATCGATCTGCTGGCCAATGCCAGCGACGTCGACGGCGATGATCTGGATATCGCGAACGTCGTCCTGAGCACGCCAACGGATCGGGCAGTTGCCTACGCGGTCGATGAGGAGTCCGGGCTCGTCACGATCGCAGCGGGCCAATTCGAAGATCTCGCAGAACTACAGAGCCTCGAGTTGACGTATGCCTACGATGTCACTGACGGGCTCGCGGTTCCGGTTGCAACCTCGGGGTTCGTTACGATCACCGGGGTAAATGACGCTCCGGTTGCCGTCGATGACGAGGCGTTCGGCGACGAGGATACGGACATCGTCATCGACGTCCTGGCCAACGACTCGGATGTTGACAGCGAGAACGTCGCCATCGTCGCGTCGGTTGGGAATATGGGCCCATCGAACGGATCGGTCGTCTCCGACAGCGCGGGCAACCTTGTCTACACGCCGGATGACGACTGCTTTGGCACAGACACGTTCAGCTATGTCATCTCGGATGGTGGTTTCACGTCCGAGGCGACGGTCACGGTCAACGTGGCCGCGGTCAACGACGCACCGGTGTCCGTGGATGACGGGTTCACCTTCGCCGAGGATGATGTGGCCAACATGTTCGGTATCCTGACGGCGAACGACAGCGATATCGACAGCGACTCGTTCCAGATTGTGACCGTTGATGGATTGCCGGTCCCGCTCGACGGGGTCGAAGTCACCTCGACTGGTGGCAGAACAGCGTTGCTGACCGTGATTGCTGAGCCGACGACGAATGGAGCGGGTGCGACGCTCGACTTCGTCATCAATCCGGGCACGATCGAGAACAACATCCTGATCCGCAGCTTCGAGGATCTGGGCGCGGGCGATACCGACACCATCACTTTCAGCTATGTGCTGACCGATGGCGAGGATGACAGCCTGCCAGCGAATGTCACGGTCACCATCACCGGTGAGAACGACCTGCCGGATGTGCTGGCACCTGCCGGGGCGGAGTTCTTCGAGGATGACGATCCGATCATCATCACGCCGGACGATCTGATCAATCCGGACACCGTCATCGATGTCGACAACGATCTGGTCGAGCTGTCTGCCTTCGCGCTGACCTGCTGCCCGACGATCTCGCTGAACGGCGATGCGATCACCGACATCGCCGGTTTCGAGGATTTCGAGATCGACATCACCTCGGCTAACTCTGGGCCGGATACGATCTGGACCGTGGTGCCGGGCCAGTTCGAATTCCTGGGCCGCGACGACGTGCTGATCTTCGAGGCGCAGTACCGCATCACGGACATCGCCGTTGAGGACGCGCTGCTGGATCCCGAAGCGCTTTCCGTCCTGAACACGGCCTCGGTGACGATCACGGGCCAGAACGACCGCCCGGACATCATCTCTACGAACAGCTTTGAACTCGTGGAAAACACGACAGAAATCGGTGCGGTTCAAGCAGACGATCGCGATCGGGACGATACCCTTGCCTACGAGGTCACCGGCGGTGCCGATCAGTTCCTGTTCGAGATCGACGCCGCCAGCGGTGCGTTGAGCTTCATTGACGCGCCGGATTTCGAGGGCGCGGGCTCGGCCGATGGCGATGCGGTCTACGAGGTCGAGGTCTCGGTCTCGGACGGCGCGCTGACGGACAGCCAAGTCATCTCGGTGACCGTGACCGACGATCCCGCGGACGATGACCCGACAGGGTCGCTGATCATCGAGGGCACGCCGGGCAATGACAGGCTCGTGGGCACGCCCGCTGACGAGATCCTGCGCTCCTTTGCCGGGGCGACTGACCTGATGTCGGGTGGTGGTGGTTCAGACACGTTCGAGTTCGGCGACGAGACGAGCAACGGGATCCGCGAGATCACCTATATCCTCGACTTTGGTGCCGACGACTTTGTCGATCTGAACGGCGTTGGCTTCACTGAGTTCAATGTCTCGGGCCGGACCTATCTGGTCATGGACGGCGACGGCGATATCGCGCTACTGCTAAACACGCTCGACTTCGACGAGAGCACTCAATTGCTGTGATCGAACGCCGAGTTGAATCTCGCGGCAGCGGGAGAGTGCCGAGGAATCATTAGGATTCGCCTAAAACCTGTTGAAAACGCTTGAAGATTCGTTTGGGCGCGGTGCTTCTCGATGGTTTGGGGCCGCCGGGCCACGAAATCCGAGTGCACGGCAGGTCGTTGACCCGAGTGGCGCCGATGTTCGAGGCGTACTGGAATCGTACCGCAATGGTAGGTTCCGCCGTCATGGGTGCCGCAGATACCGCCGAGGTCACGATCGTTCTTCGATAGGTGCTTTCTTTCGAATTGTAGCGCCTGCAACCTGCTCAATCCGTGACGCGCAACGGAAACTGTGTACGCGCCAACTATCCCAATGGTGCGCGATGCGCACGCTACGGGATGCTGTGGGCGGGATCGGGCAACACATGCCCTGCCACGGCGTTCGGACCAAGGAACGTAACAGCGGGCGATGCGCGCCTTCTGGATGTGTAGGAATGCATGATGATCGGTTGCGTTGGGCGCACGCACGGCGATCTGGTTCGTCCCGACCCGAGTAACGTGACCGAAGCGGTTACTCTGCCGATCGTCACACATTCCTGAGTAGGGTGGGAGCGGTTCAGGCAGATGGCCGGCAATTGACGATGATTCGGCTGACGCCGCGTCATATGAGTGATGACTTAGAATCTTGCGCAAGATCCTGCCGGGTGTGGCATTTCCTGTCGCCCCGGCAGAAGCGCGTTTGTCGGAGTGATCAACCTTGAGGTGAGTGCTAGTGTTGTTTCTTTGGTTCTAGCTGGTCGGTGACAGCGGAATCCGCTCTGATTCAGAACGGTTTGTTAGAAATTCATCACAGTTCTTGACGCACTGCATCAAGCCATCACATGGTCGGTGCGGGGACGACCCCGTTGTACAAGCAACCTGGGCCAGGGAGGCCCGCCCCGAAAACGGGGTATTGGGAAGAGGTATGCAATGAAAACCACCCTTTTCGCAGGCGCGCTGGCAGCCGCCGGTCTTGTGGCCGGTGCTGCTTCGGCGACGACGCTGGAAGATGTCAAGACGGCAGGCGAGCTGAAATGCGGCGTCTCGACCGGTCTTGTCGGCTTTGCAGCGCCTGACGCCAACGGTGTCTGGACCGGCTTCGACGTGTCGGTCTGCCGTGCCGTTGCCGCCGCCGTGCTGGGCGATGCGACGAAAGTGCAGTTCGTGCCGACGACCGGCAAGACGCGCTTTACGGCTTTGGCCTCGGGCGAGGTCGACATGCTGGCGCGCAACACGACCTGGACTTTCAGCCGTGACGTCGATCTGGGCTTCGAGTTCACCGGTGTGAACTACTATGATGGTCAGGGCTTCATGGTGCCCAAGGCACTGGGCGTGACGTCGGCCACCGAGCTTGACGGCGCAACTGTCTGCATCCAGACGGGAACGACGACCGAGCTGAACCTCGCGGATTTCTTCCGGTCGAACAATATGAGCTACGAGCCGGTCCCGATCGAGACCAACGCCGAAGCTCAGCAGCAGTACCTGGCCGGCGCCTGTGACGTCTACACGACGGACGCATCTGGCCTGGCAGCGACGCGTGCAACGTTCGAAGATCCGGCCGGTCATGTCGTGCTGCCTGAGATCGTGTCGAAAGAGCCACTGGGTCCGCTGGTGCGCCACGGCGACAACCAGTGGGGCGACATCATCCGCTGGACCCTGAATGCGCTGATCACCGCCGAAGAACTGGGCGTGACGTCGGCCAATGTCGACGAGATGAAGGCCGGAACCAACAACCCGGAAATCAATCGTCTGCTGGGTTCGGAAGGCACGCTGGGCGAGATGCTGGGCCTGGACAAGGAATGGGCCTACCGGGTCGTCAAGACCCAGGGCAACTACGGTGAGATCTTCGAGGCCAACATCGGCCCGAGCACAGCCATCGGCCTGGGCCGCGGGCTAAACGCGCTCTGGACAGACGGCGGCATCCTCTACACCCCGCCGTTCCGCTAAGGACACCTGGAAGGCCGCGCATGTCGCGGCCTTCCTGCTTTTCAGCCGCCCAGAAGAGGCGGTGACAATCGGTCTGGGGACTAAGAGACGACCGATGACACGACAGAGAGCATCATTATGACAACGACGACGGAGCAGCCGCGCGACCAGTTTCGCATGTCGATGCTGCTGAACGACACGCGCTATCGCTCGATGACCTTGCAGTTCATCGCGCTGATGCTGTTGTTCGCAGCGATCGCTTATTTACTGTCGAACCTGTTCGCAAACCTCGAGGCTAACGGGCTGGATATCTCGTGGGCCTTCCTGGGTGAGCCTGCGGGCTATGACATCAACCAGCGCCCAATCGAGTATGACAGCCGGTCGACGCACTGGCGCGCCTCGGTCGTCGGCGTTTTGAACACGCTGATCGTTGCCTTTCTGGCCTGTGTGACCGCGACCATTCTGGGCGTGATCGCGGGCGTGCTGCGTTTGTCGAAGAACTGGCTGGTGGCCAAGCTGATGGCCGTCTATGTCGAGATGTTCCGCAACGTTCCGGTCCTGATCTGGATCCTGATCATCTTCTCGATCATGATCGCTGTGGCGCCGGCGCCGCGGGCTTATCGCGGCGATACGCCGGAATGGACGATGTTCCTGGACATCATCGCCTTTACCAATCGCGGCATCTATGTGCCGAGCCCGTATTTCACCAGCGGCTTCTTCGAGAGTGCAGCGGCGAATTGGGCGCTGGTGCTGGCGGTCCTGGTCGGCGCGTTCTTCGGGACGCGGGCGCTGGGGACTTGGGCCACGGCTCAGCAGGAAGCGACCGGCGATCGCCCAACAACCTGGTACTATTCTCTGGCGATCTGGTTCGTGCCGCTGATCCTTCTTTTGACCATGATGGGCATGACCTGGGATATCCCTGCGCTGAAGGGTTTCAACTTCCAGGGTGGATTGCAGATCCGCGGCTCGTTGATCGCGCTCTGGTTCGCTCTGGCGATCTACACGGGCGCATTCATCGCCGAGAACGTCCGCGCCGGCATTCAGGCGATCAGCAAGGGGCAGACCGAGGCGGCATCGGCCCTGGGTCTGCGGCCCGGACGGGTGATGAGCCTGGTCGTGCTGCCGCAGGCATTGCGGGTCATCATTCCGCCGCTGATCAGCCAATACCTGAACATCACCAAGAACTCGTCCCTGGCGATTGCGGTCGGGTACATGGACATCACCGGCACGCTGGGCGGTATCACGCTGAACCAGACCGGTCGGGCAATCGAGGCGATCCTTCTGCTGATGGCGTTCTATCTGGTGATCTCGCTGAGCATCTCGGCGATCATGAACGTCTACAACAACGCCGTTAAGCTGAAGGAGCGTTGAGATGAGCGATATTCCCGCATCTCGTTCCGTCGCATTCGTCCGGCACGATCAGATCCCGGCCTCGCCGCCTCCGCTCGGGGCCGGAGGGCCGATTGCCTGGCTGCGCGAAAACCTGTTCAACGGCCCGTTCAACACGATCCTGACGCTGGTCGCCATGTACTGCGTCTACCTGTTGCTGTCCTCGGCCATGCCTTGGGTCCTTAACGGGGTCTGGCATACAGACAGCTTGAAGGCGTGCCGCGAGGCGCTTGGAGACAAGGTCGGGGCGTGCTTCTCGGTCCTGTCCGAACGTTGGAACCAGTTGCTGTTCGGCATCTCGTACCCGCCGGATCAGTATTGGCGCCCGTCGCTTGCCTTTGTGCTGCTGTTCGCTGCTGCTGCACCGGTGATGTTCTACGATCTGCCGCGCAAGATGCTGATTTTTACGGGGCTCTATCCGTTCATTGCCTACTGGCTGATCTGGGGTGGCACGACGCTGAGCCCGATCTTCGGGCTGCTGGGTTTCGTTGCGGGCTATTATGTTTACAGCCTGCTGGTGAAGGACAGCTTCGCCAAGGCAGCGGGCGCGGGCGTGGCCTCGGCGATCATCGTCTGGATCCTGTCGGGCTACATCATTCCGGCGATCGCGTCCGAGAATCCGTGGTTGCCCGCGGTTGCCTCGCGCGATCTGGGCGGCTTCATGCTGAACATGATCCTGGGTGTGACCTGTGTGTCGCTCTCGCTGCCGCTGGGTATCCTGCTGGCGCTTGGGCGGCAGTCGGACATGCCGATCATCAAGTGGATCTGCGTCGTCTTCATCGAGTTCATCCGGGGCGTCCCGCTGATCACGCTGCTGTTCGTCGCCAATGTCGTGTTGGCGTACTTCCTGCCACCGGGCACGAACTTCGACCTGATCCTGCGGGTCATCATCATGATCACGCTGTTCTCGGCGGCCTATATTGCCGAGGTGATCCGTGGCGGTCTGGCCGCCCTGCCGCGCGGGCAGTACGAGGCCGGGGACAGCCTGGGTCTGGACTATCCGCAGGCGATGCGCCTGATCATCCTGCCGCAGGCGCTGAAGATCTCGATCCCGGGGATCGTCAACGTCGCCGTTGGGCTGTTCAAGGACACCACGCTGGTCTCGGTCATCTCGATGTTCGATCTGGTTGGCATGATCCGCGGGCCGGTCGTCGAATCCGCGGCCTGGAAGGGGATCTACTGGGAACTGTTCATGTTCGCATCGGTCCTGTTCTTCGTGATCTGCTACGGAATCTCTCAATATTCACAGTGGCTTGAGCGTCGCCTCGCCACCGATCATCGCTGAGGAGGCGACCCATGAACTCTCATTCTGAAACAGAGATCGAGATGGCCGAAGCCTTGCACGCCGACCGCTCGAAGATGCAGGTCTCGGACGAGGAGGCCATCACGATTCGCGGCATGAACAAGTGGTATGGCGACTTCCACGTGCTGCGCGACATCAATCTGACCGTCCTGCGCGGCGAGCGGATCGTGGTCTGCGGCCCGTCGGGCTCGGGCAAGTCGACGCTGATCCGCTGCATTAACCGGCTGGAGGAGCACCAGAAGGGCGACATCATCGTCGACGGGACGGAATTGAACAGCGATCTCAAGAACTTGGACAAGGTCCGGGCCGAGGTCGGGATGTGCTTCCAGCACTTCAACCTGTTCCCGCACCTGACGATCCTGGAGAACTGCACGCTGGCGCCGATCTGGGTGCGCAAGGTGCCCAAGGCCGAGGCCGAGGAAACCGCGATGCACTTCCTGGAGAAGGTGAAAATTCCCGAGCAAGCCGCTAAATATCCAGGACAATTGTCGGGTGGCCAACAGCAGCGCGTGGCCATTGCGCGCTCGCTCTGCATGAAGCCGCGGATCATGCTGTTCGACGAGCCGACATCGGCCCTTGATCCCGAGATGATCAAGGAGGTCCTCGACACCATGATCAGCCTGGCCGAGGACGGGATGACCATGATCTGCGTGACGCACGAGATGGGCTTTGCCCGGCAGGTCGCGAACCGCGTTATCTTTATGGACGCGGGTCAGATCGTTGAGCAGAACGAGCCGGAAGAGTTCTTCTCGAACCCGCAATCGGACCGTACCAAGCTGTTCCTGAGCCAGATCCTGGGCCACTGACACCCGAACTTTTGCCCACCTTGCGAAAGGTGGGCATTTAGGTGGACATGCACCGCGCAATGCTGGTGAGTGAGCGCGTG
>ERZ1740062.588-NODE-588-length-18435-cov-10.285473_pt1 | contig 18435 bp, 14 predicted proteins | sample MGYA00581741_ERZ1740062 | MGnify/ENA primary metagenome ERZ1740062 (study PRJEB43018, sample SAMN04849747) | marine metagenome | isolation source: floating plastic debris | place: Pacific Ocean | collected 2008-09-01 | study: EMG produced TPA metagenomics...
TTTGAAATCTGCTCATCAAGAGCTTTCAAATGAGGTATAAAGCATCAAAATCCGTCGACGTCGACTACCAACTCTTAATCAGCCAGCCCTAATGTGTATGCACTAGAAACCGGCCATGACAAGCCTGATTCACCGTCTCACCAGGCACATAAACACCTACTGTCCATGTGCATCTTTGTTGGATTCTGTTGTGCATGTTCTATTTTCATTCTTCCGGTGGTAGTCCTTGTAAACATGTACATTTGTCGCTATTTCGCTATTTTTGTGAACACAAATTAGAATGATATCTTATTCATTGTTTTACAGGCTTCATTGTATCCAATTGATAACTCATAATAAAGATGGAGAACTTGCCAATTCAAAAGAAGATCATACAGAGTGGTAAAGGGCCTGTGCCTAATTATACTCATGACACTAAGGTATATACCAATTCAGCTTTTTTGACACTCTATATCTACATCTCCAGAAAGTTTGCGATCGCGTTGTAAACAACCTCTCAGGTTAATCTCGAATTGCAGTTATTTCAAATCTATAATGTGTTTGGTTCATTGAGTTTTGAATTAAATGCAGTGGTTTGGCTATTGATAATCAAGAAGTCTCGGAAATATTCATCATCAGCATAGACATTGAGGAAACCTCAATGCCTATGATCAACACACATGCTGTTGGGAATTGTTTAGCAAGTAAGTCGGCTGAAAGGCGCAGTTAACCTCAATCTGAGATTAGTAATGTTTCCTCTAACAGGTCAGATTTCATTATGTGACACGGACTGTGGGAAAGGAGCCTGTAATTATTGATGATAGTCGTAAGCACAGACAGCCTATGGAATTGATAATTGGGAAGAAGTTCAAGTTTGAACCTTGGGAGGAATGCCTGAAAACCATGGCTCTCAATGAAATTTCGTCATTTACTGTTGACAAAAAGGTAATACATGTATATTCTTATGGCACACGAATGTGATTTGGCGAAGAAGCTGCTGATTATTGGTGTAATAGTGCGGATTAAATTTTCCAGGAGTACATCCAAGGAATCCATGACTGATGCCAACGTTGCGCTGCTAGAATGATCTGAATGCCCGTCATTTTTTTATGCCGACCTTCCACTAAGATCAATTACAGTACTATCCCAAATTTAGAAAACCGGAGACAATTCAAGTTGTTATCCAATGACAAATCGGAGCTTGTCTCCCGTTTAATTGTAGCAGCAAGAGATTTAGGATTTAACCAATTTTCAATATCTGGTCTGACCATAATATGAGTTGGGTGGAGAGATGGTAGTGTAATCATGGTAGGCTACATTGCTGTCACACTATAAATATATATTTCAGCTAACTGGTATATATCCAATGGTCTCCAAAAGCTTGAGGGAGATCTTTATAGGAAAACCAGCTAACACACCATCTGGACACTGTTGTGCTATGACGGCTCTTGGTGATCAAGGCCTCGGATATGAAGATCTCAATAAATTGATGCATGAACCACAAGCTCTTGAATTCATATTAGGTGAGTTACATACATACTAAAACATAGTATGATATTTTATACTGTAAACTTCTCCCATAAACCAGCTTTTTTTCAACTGACAGTGCTGCCGGTTGTGTGAATGAGATGCAAATAACAAGCAGTTCATTCCACATGTTTGAGCCTAGATATAAACAGAACTGAACTCCATGGGATTGTATTTCAGATCACATATTGCAGTTTCTTGACAAATACTTGTTACCCCTGGTATCCCCTATGTGTTATGGTTTTCAGCATGACTATAAATAAGGCCATGTGCCATTAAGTAGCCAAAAGCCGTACATGATGAGCATGAGCATAATTTGTTTCAAGACAAATATAGGCTGCTATTTTGTTGGAATCCAAGTAATACCACAGGGGAGTCTTAATCAATCATATCCACATTTTGTTGTCAGAGATAGTCAGCATCGAACATCCCGGTGACTATGAGAAAGATGCGTGGGCGATGAGTACTGACGAAAAGTCAAACCAAGTGCCGGTGCTTAAGGAAGAAGGCAACACACACTATAAAGACAAACAATATGAACAGGCTGCAGAAAAATACTCCTCAGCACTGGGTTTACTTGAGCGTTTGATTATGCAGTAGGTTTTATCTTCAGCTCTCAGAGATTTTTCTGGTTGGCTTACTGATGTTAATTTGGGATTGTTCCCTCACTGAATCCTACTGAAAATGAGTGGATAACCCCAATTTATCTCATGCGATCCGCTAACGGCAGCTAGGTGTAATTCACTTGATCCACCCACATATTTGAACTTGGACAACCGTGATTGAAAATCTCAACTCGAATAAAGATGAGGTTCAGCGGGTTACCATTATTTAAATGCTTTTTGGTTTTACATTGTATACTAGTATTCACAGTATATACGAGTATTGATAGGTGATCAGGTTAGCTCAGAGGTCTCTGTGCTTTATGAAACATGCCCACATATTATATTTTCCACAACCCACATATCCCCACATGTGTTTATAGAGAAAAGCCTGGTAGTGATGAACAAAGGGAACTGGAGGTGCAGAAGGTACCACTTTTACTGAATTTTTCTCAATGCAAACTTCTTAGTGGGGATTGGTATGAAGTGATAGAACACACAACGGCGGTACTCAAAATGAGTCCAGGTAATTACGATAATAAATTATGTTGTTTGAGGAACTTTTCTAATGTGAGAAATTGGACGATAGAGGCCTTACTGAGCCTCAGTCCAATTGAAATCAAGTGCTCCCTTGATGATATTAATTGATATAAAATAGTGATTTTGTTTACTATGCATAGCTGTTGCTAAGGCGGAACTTAGGGTCACTATTGACTTGAGCTTGGAGCCAGATTGATTCAAAGCAAACAAGCTTATTTGAAAATTAAGTTTGATAACAACAAATTTCCTGTGTTACATGTATTTCCCTGAATCTTATCGTATTTTCTTCGAAGTTTGGAATAAATTACAAAAGAAGGCATCAGTATGCAAATAGATTTGCTGCGTAACCTTTTGTAAGCTACCGTTAATGCTTTTCCAAACATAAAAAATAGCACTATCACCATTCTTGCATATCACCCTGCATGATGAAAATATTTAGCAACCTGGTTCAGAATGGTCAAATTGACATAGTTGAATATTAACGAAATTTGATTTATTAATCAACTCATATATTTTACCATCAAAAGATTTGAAAACAGTGAATTAAAAGCTTAAACTAAACTTAACTAATTTTTCATCAGCGAAGTCCTGAAACTTATCTTCCTGCCAGATATTATCCTTAAACGGGCCACGTGAGAGGGCTATCCCCAAATACTGTCCATGCTTACCAACCATTACTGAGAGACACTGTTATGATGGTTAATGAAATATAATGTCAATATACCTGTATATCCAATTGATTTTGTTAATTGCAGACAATGTCAAAGCATACTACAGACGAGCAAAAGCTAACGCGGCTGTGTGGAGAACAGATGAAGCAAAATATGACTATAAAAAAGTTTGTGAACTAGACCCCGGTTTAGAAAATAAAGTCAAATCTGAACTTAGACATTTAGACATTGAAATAAAAAAGAAGGACGCTGAAGACAGACGAAAGCTACAAGGAAAATTGTTTTCATGACATAGACAGTGTAGTTGTTGGGAGCAGTAGCAAAGTCTGTGCTTGTTGTTGTTAGTCCTCTGCCATACTATTTCTTCCCTTCAGCTTTAATAGATAATGAAGATCAAGACCTAATGATCTACCACTGATACACTGCAGGTATGTTTGTGTTAGTGTAGATGTCTTCTAGAGTTGACACTTGAAATAACACATACTATGAGGCATGGACATATTTTGGATATTTGTGGGGAACTGTCATGAATATAAACATTTATCATAGTTCTTTCCATCATTTGAATATCCATGTGTACATTTATAACACTTTATGTGCAAAAAGTAGGTTTCTCTTCCGCCGTTTGCTAAATTGAGACAAGATGGGCAAATTTTGGTCTTGAAGCATTTTTACCGATTCCTTACTTATTTATTTGCATTTTTTACTGTCAATCAAATTGATGCCGTAACAGAGAAGCCCCCAAAAAATTAATCTAGTCATCAGATTACTGTTTGTTGCTCTCCACAATTCCCTTTATTGCGCTTTTATTTTGAATCATAAAACCTGTAAAATCGTAGTAGTCGCGATTGCAGCAATGCCAATGGCGGACAAAGCAAAAGCCATCGGAGGCAAAGTTTCCGCCATACATAATTATTGGATCTACATGTATGTTTTCCACCAAACATGGTTTTCAATCTTTCATTTGTTGGATGGTTGTTCTAAGACATTGAGGATAATAAAACGGGCAATATCTACAACTTCTGCAGAATTACTCCGCTAATTCCCATATTGTAATTTCAGCTTTTGCATCAAAAAAAATCCAATCCACACATTCCGACGCATACACAATCAAATTGGAAACTGAGCTCTCCAGCTGTTGAAACAAAGCCTGATTGTGAGGTCCCGCTCACGACAATTTCATTCTGTTTGATCAAGTAATCAATTGTAACGTATTTACATTTTCAGGATCAACGCACAAGGCAAAGCTTGCCTTTTATTTTTTGACATGTTTCAAATCTAAAGTACCTATTAGTATTGCTAGATGTGTTTCAAGTGCAAATTTATCCAAGTTACAGTAATCTTTTGTGAGCTCTTTGTAAGGAGCTCTTGAATCGAATCTTTATCCCTCGTTCACTCGGCATAGAACCAGGGTCAAAAATAATCTGTTGTGACAAAATAATGATCTCGCTGTTTGTACGAGTACATGTAGCTAAATCTACTTGAACTAATTTATTCAAAAGAAAGTACAAGAATAAAGGTAATCAAGAAAAATCAGCTACAAAATGGATCAGAAATAAATTATGTAACAAATTAAAGAGCTTCTAGAAGGCAGCATGGGAATTTGCTATATTTGGGATGTATTCTTGATGTAAACATATCATGGGGGCACTAATAAAGCAAATAATTTTTCATTGTGGTTTAAAAAGTGTCAAGGTTCAAATCCAATGAGAGAATCAGGGAGTTTTTTTGGCAAACTTCATTTAATTTGCAAAACTGTGACTGAGCTGAGAGATTAACGGCAATTTACATTTCACAAGAATCTTAAGGTTAACTTTCTGATTTGGTTTTATTTGACACATTCAGCGTTACACCTTCAAGATTTGAAGTTTCATTGTCACCCATTGGTTCTTCTGTCTCATATCCAGCATCTCCTCTAGAATCTACATATGCGGTCGAGTCTGACATCCCTATTGTCTCTTTGTTACTAACAGGCGTCGCTCGAGGAATATTAACAGTCATGGTATTACCGTCACTTTCCCCAGACGAGGACCTATGAGCAGATTGTATCCTGCTACCTACTACCTGGTGACGCGAGAGTGTAAATAGTTGAGGCCTCCCACTTTTCACATGTCTCTTTGGGGGTGACTTGATACGACCAGACTTATTTAGCATTAGTGTCGCAGGCTTGTGGCCATTCTCGTTTAGCACAGACATGTGAGCTTCATCAAATTCCTGTGATTTAATAGGGTATTTGGATCCACATACAAAATACCTTCTGTCTATTCTGTGCTGTTGCGGGTTTGAGTGGAGTTTCAGTTGACGCGCCTGTTCCATGGCAACTTGTTCTGCCACATATCTGATGCTCTGCTCACTGTACTCAGTAGAAAAGTCCACACTGGTTTTGCCTCGACTTCTCACAATCCTAGGTTTGATACAGTCAGGTTTAATAGGCATCCCTTTATTCTGTTCCTCAGCTATACCCCTGGTGCACACAGTTGCTGGAGTAGAATTTCTTCGTGCTTTCGATTCATGGGTTGTATCCTTTTCAGGGACACTCAGGGGTGTGATGACTATCTCTTCTATAGACTGACAAGCAGACTGTACCCTTGGATTGTAAAATGCAGAATCAGAAGTGTATACTCTTCTTGAGTCATACCTGCTACTTGCTTTGTGAGGTTGCTGGATTGATTTACGACTGTCCTTAGCTCGAAATGGAAATGAAGAACCACTGGTGTGTATAATCTTCTGATAAACTGCCTGAAGGTCAGTAAGTAGTCTGCGGTGGGCACTGGAGGCTGCCCTATGAGCACTATTAGCTGAATTTTGTGGTACTCTGTCAGAAGGCATGTTGCTTCTCAATTATACTAGTCTGTTGATATTTTTGAATGTAAGTCAGCGACTGCCACTGTTTACTAATGATTGCTGCATATGCTAATAGAGTCAGCAGCACAAATAATCTCTTGTCACGGTTTTCACTTTTGTTTACTCACACCAAACACCTGAAAAGACATTAAAATGAAATATAAACAGTAACCAATAGAATTCATTTACCTAACACTGTATCAATAATGGTTTAATCCACAAAGTGCTTATAAAATAAAAGGGACATGGGTATTGATTAGAATTTCATTACTTAGCTTTATTACAGTTTCGGAAAATGTTAACATGTCCTTCAAATTGAAATTGATATCAACAGATGTAGCTGAAGCAATTCAGCTAAATAGGGCAATTAGTATTATCGGAAGCACTCCACCGCAATTGAACTTGGGATTTCATTTCCCTCACCAACCTCACTATAAATGCTTATCTGTTTCAAATTTAGCTCTTGGGGAAACAAAGGCATGAAAAATTTCTCTCGATAGGGCCTATCCGAGACAATTGAACCATTATCTGAAGCATTTCACTTGTAAAGAACTTGGTATTTTACATAAACCATTACTTATTACGCTACATTACACGTGCACTGCCACGGGCCTAACGCTGCTACCTTGTCGTTCTGGAGATGTAACAAATAGAACTTTGACCGGGATGGATATTGCGAAATGGATGAGGTCGGAATGAATCCCGGTCTAAAAATGAACTCACCACTGACCAACATTATAATAACCTTTTAGATTATAACACAAATTGTATGAGCTATGTCAGTTTAACAAGGAGTTGTCTTGTCTTGTGTTACCATGACATGACAACTCCAGTTAACTCAGTAACCATAACTCGGTACAATGAGATAATCTCATTGCTCAGTCAGTAGCAGTGAGTCTAATCAGTATTACTACTTGGTCATGCCCAGTGAACTAACTATATAGTATATATTAACACCTAATTCACCTCATCATCAGATTGGAAAATTCATTATAATACAAGTGAGACAAATATCCAACAATCCACCCATTTATACAAGTCAATTTTCTAACTATGTTTATGATTACGGGGAAGCAATCATACAATACCATACATCCACACAACACATAGCAGTGATTTCCATCTAGGTCATATCAACTTTTGCCTGGCAAGCAGGAAGTATTTTGAGTGTACATGATCACACTAATAAAATAAATAGAGTATGAACTTATATGCATTACGTTATGTTTTCATCATAATACCTACATCAACCAAAAGTATTGAGGTATTCGGTGGTCTAACTAATTATTTCTGTGTATTACATAGGCATAAGATTATTAGGCCTAAATAAATGTAAGATCTATTTGAAAATATACTTGTATCATTTGCAGTTTTAGCTGATGGAGAGCAACTGAGGACCTTTCCAACCAAAGGGTTCAAATGTGCCTCTGAGACATGGCTGAAAAATTTGGGTAGAACCACCCAGAAATAAATATGAGTCAGAAGGCAGGCTCATCATATCCACAATCCCTTGTAGGATTCCATGAGATCAAAATCTGGCCAATATCAATTTTCAACTGTTACGTTATCAGAAAGATATAATGATTAGGTCGGTCTTCCTAAATTGGGACAAATATTCTAGAGAAATTCATCAAACTCTCCGAGTACCATGGCAGCTGAGAAGACAAATGCAGTTTTTCACATGTGCAGAGGGTGGGGCAGTCAAATTGTTAGCACACAATGAAAGCTATAAGTTCCAGGCTTTGATGAAGTCCCATAACTCCCATAAAAACGCTGGATAATTGTAGGATTTTGTATGGTCTTTCCATCTATGAGGTTTTCTCTATTTATGCTCAATCAAGTGAAAAGTTTCTGACAATCCTGGTATTTCATCACTTTCCTGTCTTATTATATCCAGTAGCATATGTTATAGGCCCTACTGGGTAAAATGGGGGTAAAATCAACTTTTTCTGCGCCTCATTTCATTGCAGGATATTCCATACCTTTATCTGAATTTCTGTGGTAGCGCGCATTTATTCCTGCTCACAATAGTTCACTTCCTTGTGAGATTTAGCTATTTATACAGTGGTTTAGGGGGTGGCTTTTGTGTTTTTGTTGAGGATATGAATGTGAAACTTTAATTGAACTCTCATCTGGAGAAAAGCATGGTCCTAGGTGTGCCACTTGATGTCATTGTCATTCTCTTTGGTTGAGATAAACTGCTATAATCATAAGGATTGGAATTATTGAACATGAGCAAGCAATTCCTTGAAAATGAAGCTGACCAAACAGTTAACTATCTAAGTACTTAGGCTGACCGACAAGAACTTGACAATACTATAGCCTAATTGGTGCTCTCAGGACCGTGGTTTCTTGAGGTGAGATTCCAATTAAAGTTTCACATCCTCGTCAACACAAAACCAACAAAAAACCCATTAGTCAACAGCAGTAACGGCTAAATCTAACAAGTAACTGGCCTTTTGTCTCGGACTCCCGTCAGTATTTCTGATGCTAACTATGTGGAAGCTGTATCATGGTAAAGTTTTATAATTACAGAAAACTAACTGCGGCAAGATAGATCACATTGAGCACAGATCTCTAGCCGTTGCAATCACCCGATGAATAGTCATGCTAAATGAAGCAAGACTATGAGAGGGCATGAAAAGCCTGGCTGCACTACAGGAGCAGCATACATCTTACATGCATAGTCCTACATGTACAGATAAATTAGTTACTGCAATACAAAACAAGAAAGTGACAGAGGTGGTGAGGCAGGTTAGCAGGCAAGTTTAGGGTCATGTCAATCAAGGAGTCATCCTTGAGTACACAATGGGTATGACAATGTAACCTAGGAGTCACCAAATAAATTGAGCCTTAGCCATAACCATATCTGTCTGTGAAATTGTTGTGTCTGCATAGGACTACTGCACCAACTCAAAAATCAATGTTTGTGCAAGGAGTTTACTCCTTGGTTTGTGCAATGTACTATGTGTGTCTGCTTCAATATATATAGCCAAGGAGTAATTCTTGTCTTGTCTTCTATTACTCCTTGATATAGCTCACTTACTTTTAAAAATATATAAGATACAGCTGATAAGATAGGGTTATTGTCTTTTATTCCTAGTCATCATCATCATCATCTGGTATGAAGATCTCATTTTCTTCCAGCCATGCAGCACCATTCTTGGCAGCAGTTGCTCCAACAAGGATACCAGGCACAGCAGCCAACAATATCTTCACTGTCCCAAAGCTCACTTTTTCAGGCTGTGCCAAAATTTCACCTCTGCTAGAAGTGACCAGCCTTCTTACCATAGTTGTTTGGCATTTGGCAGGGCTAAAGGTGGTTGCATTGCTAGCTAAAACCTTCCTGGCAGTTTGAACTATAACCCCTGCCATTTTGTGAGATATCAAGAGGCAACAGATGAATATGTGTGCACTGCTGTAAGTGTGCACCTTGAAATTGTGTTCTGCTGCTGTTATCTCAACAAGAGTGACTTCCGGTTTCCATACCCTCCAATAAAATGATTTTCAAAAATCTATAGTATTTTTTGAAGATTATAATAAAACATAATCACAAGAATTGCCAAAAAGGGTTGCGAGCTATCACTTTGGCCCCCACAATATATAATAGAGCACTTCTAAGTTCAAGGTACAGCAAAACAAGCAGAGAGATGAGAGAGACCAACTTGTTTTGTACGTATACTTCTTCTCAGACTCATCTGTGATTCACTTCTCTAGCCTGATAAGTTCTGGGAGTAGCTTTTGATGTCAAAGCTGAAATGTAGTGGCTGAGTTTTCCTACTGCTGGAGATAAAAATTGGTGAGGACAGCTTTACCAGACTTGCCAACCCCAGAAGAAGAGCGGGGCAATATGAATGATGATGGAATGACAGTGACTGAGTGAGATAGATAGGTTATGGGGCAATTGGATATAATGAGTGAGATTCATTGTGATAAATAATATCAGATAAGGAGTGAGATTTTGATTTTCTGTTGAACATTGGGCAAATAGTCTCACTCATTCTTACCCATTGCCTATTTTTTGAAGAGGTAATTGAGTGAGATCACAGGTAGGTAGGCCTAAACTGCAAAATTTGTCTGAAATCAGCTTGTTTGTATGTATGAGTTTTTTTGGTTAGTTTTGATTGGTTTTATGTTTTGTTGTTTGAAGGCTTTTCATTTCACCATTAAAAAATGCCTCAAGTTTGATGGTCTGTCTGGGCAAGAAACAATTGGACAGCACTTCCCTACAATGAATTGTTCCAAAATTGGTCACTTAGCCTACATGAAGCTTTTACATACTGTTTGGCCGTCAGACCCGCTAGACCATCAAACAACTAAAGTTAAAATTAACCCCACTGTGAAAGCCTGTTCCGAGTTTTTTTTTGTTTTTGACATGATCACGCTTCAAGAGCGTAGCTCAGTCGTTTAATTTCAATGTATTTATTTTTGGTTAAATAACCAAAAACATAACTGGTGCAGGTTTTGAATTTTATCAGCATACAGCTTTTTGTTACTATCCTTCAGTTTTCAACCTGATGGATGTTAACAATTATCCGAAAGTTTGGGTACATCTCACAATTTCAGGTCTTTTACAAATTGAGGTAGGCCAACCCAATAGCCATCATTCAAAATTTTTCTATGTTGCAGGACTATGAAGTGGATGAAGTTGGCGTGTCTTTGTATATTGCTGCCTCTGGCATCACAAAAACAGCATGAAGATGCTCACACTACAGATGCTGTGGATCAAATCCTGCACCACATTAAACAAGATCAATCAACTGCCAACCCTGCGGGAAACCAAAGCTCTGTGGAGGCAGGAACAAAAAATGGCACATTGCTGTGAGTGGATAGTTTCATGAGGTGCTTTGTTTGCTGGCCAATGGCCATCTGAGTCTGACTCGACCGGTTGAAGCCCTATCACCGTTTCAACCTATTGCTTTAAATTTAACCTTCAGGGTATTGAGTTATGATGCTTTTCATGTGGTGTATGCAATCCTGATATTCAGCTCCCTGTGTATTTTATTAGTTTCCTGGAAAGTTAACCAATAACGAATTTGTTAAAAGTAACACAATAATATAATTATCGTTATTTTCAGCAATACAACAGTAACAGAACCAACTACAACAACTCAGCCTGTAGTCACAACAATAACCCATCAACAAGAGGAAAAACATAGCAGCTTCACCATATTCTTTATTCTTCTTGTTCTCGGTAAGTAAGAGTATAGAAAAAATCAGATAACATAATAATCCTTAGTATATCCGAGTGGTATCTCCGTGCATTACACCATATACATTGCTGTGGTGGGCTCGCCTTTATCTGAAGTATTGGTTCTGTCCATATACCTCTACCCGTGTATCGATGGTTGATCATTAGGGCTGGACAAGAGTATGGTTTGGTTTTACAACTTCGACAAAGGCATTACACACATCTCTGATGCTTGTTTATTTGACTCACTATTGAAAAAAGTAATTTCACACACATACCTGATAGACAAACTATGTATCCACAGCATTGATATTGTGCAAGTCTCTTCTTTTTCAGCATTTTGTATCTTGACGACACATTTATTGATTGTGACCAAATTCCACTACTTACCTGAGAGCGTAGCTGTTGTCATTGTTGGTGAGTTGTAATGAAGTGTAACTAAAACTCAGCATGCGAGCTGTTGACTCGATCTGTCTGAAATTCAGATGATGCAAATTTGCATACTTTCATTGCAGTAGCCTACAAATACTCTTTTTTTAAAATACATAAAAACTGTGACAGTGATAATCAGTAGGCCGATTTGACTGCAAAGAAAAATCATTCATAATCACATCGCATAATTACAAACAGACTTTCAGAGTAATGAACAGTACCTTTTCTTAACAGCTTAATTCCCCAAATTTTTTTTCAGTAATTGTCAGTGGGTGTATTTCTTTATTTACTGTAGACCTGTCATAGTATTGTTTTTCATTTCAGGTGGTATTATTGGAGGAATAGTAAAAGTATCAAAGCTAGACTTGCATCAGGAAGAAGCTTTTCCTCCAACAATATTCTTCCTTGTTATTCTACCTCCAATTATATTTGAGTCAGGATATAATCTTCATAAGGTAAACAAAATCAACAACTTTAATAAACGGGTCAAGTATGGAAAGCACCCCTGAAATAATATCAAGTGCTCATACAAGAAGTTTTTATATTACAGTCCTCTTGGTTTACTCTGTCCGTTTCTTGGTGTTTGAGCAGCATATAAAGCAGTATGTTCTTTCTCAGTATCCATAAAATTTCATCTCTACCAATGCTGGTTCTCAATACATGTACCACAGAAGTCATTCTCGATATGTTACCGAGCAATTAATGTGGGGAAAGGGTCTGCGTTGGACAACCCCACATTGCCTTAGTCTGCATCTATTATAATATGTCTCCTATTTACAGGGTAACTTCTTTGCTAATTTTGGGACCATCTTGATATTTGCAATATTTGGTACAGTTATATCAGCATGTGTTGTTGGCGGAGGAGTTTATCTTCTTGGATTGGTAAGATTTAATGTAGATAAGACCTGATATTTCTAGCGTTATAAAAGCATAGGCTGGCAAGAAATGCCAAAACCTACTACAAAAATAGGCATGAGTTACTGTTACGTTGATATGCATGTGAATATGAATAGTATAATGCAAATTGTCTAATTTATTGGTGGCATGCCTCAAATAATCCTTATATAGGAACTTACTGCATAAGGTTTATTTAATTTTCAGGGAGATGAAGCCAAGACAGATCCATAAAATAGATGGATTTATCATTTATTGCTCTTGATAAATGTCATAAATACCAGGAGTTGAAAATGTACGAAATGTGTCAGTAAAAAATGTATTATTTTATCTGCAGGCTGATGTTGCATACAAACTTACATTACTGGAGAGTTTTGCTTTTGGCTCTCTCATATCTGCTGTTGATCCAGTGGCTACACTGGCCATATTCCAGGCTTTAGATGTAGACGCTATACTATACATGTTGGTGTTTGGCGAGTCTGTGCTCAATGATGCTGTCTCTATTGTGCTTACAAGGTGGGTTCTGATTTCACCTACCATCAATTCTCAGAATTTCAATTTTGGTAACATGTGGTGACTTTGTTCTAAGTTGTACCATTTATGATGGTTTACATTTATGGTAATGTGCACTCCCTGGTGCAGAGTGCAGACATCAGTGGGGAGTGATCATCGTCCATGGTAAATGCAGCCGGTGATATCCTGGAATACCCTCAGAAAATCAACTAACTTGAACAATGCTTATTTCATTCTACTTCGTTTTCTTGCATGGCCAATCAGTGGCATTTACCTCAACTTCAAACCGGTTGGGTGTGTGGTCATAGAAATCTTTTCTCACACATTTACCGGGTATGCATTATCTAATACACACACAATATGTACTACACAAAAATGCTGCACATTGTGTTTTTCCATTGATAAATTGGACTAGCTACATGAATGTCGATTGAGGATCTCATTTCCTTGTTGAGTGATTTCAACACTTAGTCCCAGTTGTTGTATCTGTGCACAATGTAACTTGCTGTCTCTCCAATCACAGTGTTGCATTTTGAAGCAAAGATGTTGCAGATAAGACTTTGAAATTTTCATCACAATCAGGATTTCCTGTTGATGGGTACTTCACAGCCTCTATGTAGCGTTTTGTATCCTGACATAACTTGAAGCATTTTAATATCCTGTCACAATGCTTATCGGTGAAAGTAAAGGTGATAAACGTGGTTGCGGTGTCGAAGTTATCGAAATTCTGTCCGTATAAATACATACAACCCCCCTCCTCCCCGCTCACAACTCAATTAATGAACACTTAGAATGTGTATGCACCAAAACAATACATACCTCCGCTGTTTTACTGGCTACACCACACCAATTAAATGTGTATGTATTTGACTAAAGTGGTTTTCAATATGTAATTTAATAAATGAGTTTTCAAACCCTATGCTGGCGATGCCCTTATTGGTACCGGTACAACTAGTAGCTTACTGCCATCATTATATAATGTTGGTCTTGTATTTTGTAGTACTATACTGGACTTGAGGCGCCCAGAGATGGCTGAGATAAGTGGTGGTATGGCATTCCTACAGGGCGTACTAAGCTTCTGTAAGATGTTCACTGTTTCCTCATTGATCGGTATCACTTCGGGAGTTTTCAGTGCTGTGGTGCTGAAGTTTATAGACTTGCGTAAGACTCCATCTTTAGAGGTAGCCCTGATGCTTATATTCTCATACATACCATACGGCTTAGCTGAAGGTCTCGGGCTGTCAGGTAGGCATGCAATAATTGTCATGAATTTAAACCATTCCTGTCACAACTAAAACTCCAGCCATGGAGAGCAGTTCAAGATTTCACTCAACATCACAAGAAAACATGTGCTGCTCGCGAGCAAGGTAGTTGTGGTACAGTTGTGTCTTTTCTCAAGTGTAGGCCACATGAACTGGTCTAATAAGGATTGAGTTTTATTTTCTGATTCACATTTTTATGACGAATACTTCTGGACAGATAAAGCTACCAGTATTTTGCTAGCAATGTGACCAGCAGGAGGATAGTGGCCTGAAAAGCAGGCTAAAGGATGAAAATGATTTTTTTGGTCTATTTATTAGTTTCTGTAAAGAAGTTATTAAATACCACATGAAGTTAATAATGAAAAATGTATAGTTGATGATGACCACCCAATGTCTTTTAATCTATTCTGGTCCTAACTGCGATTCTGTATTTTTGTTCACAGGAATTATGGCTGTGCTGTTTGCTGGTATCGTTATGTCACATTACACACATAGGAATCTGTCACCTATCACACAGATCACCGTTCAGCAGACATTCCGTACTGTGGCTTTCATGGCTGAGACATGTGTCTTCGCATATCTGGGCATGTCCATATTCAGCATGTATCACCATGTGAAAGTCTCCTTCGTCCTATGGGCTATAGTATGTATTAGCATATGTACATCCATATGTGTGGATTGGCTTTAATGACTTGGGGTAGCCTACATTGCGCCTACATAATTAACGTTTATTATGTAATTTAGCAGTTAGGTCGCGCAAATACCCTTCACTCAGTGCTAAAAATACATGGATGGATTTTGTTCCTTTACAACAGTTTTGTATAATACAATAGTTTTTGAACTGCTAAACAGCTCTTGAAGCATCCAGTTATGACGCATATCACTGTGATAGAGGATGTAAATAAAACCTTATAGAGGGGTGTGATATCCAATAATTTTTATTTAATACAGATAATATGCAATCCTACAGTTAGGCTCCTTCATACCTGGCAACTTCCCCATTATGTCCTGTCTGTGCCACGTAGCTACTACTATTACTTTAAACTTTCCTTCATCTGACCAGATGTGGGAACTTCAATATTAATCTGAATTTTTTCATCCAACACGATCATCAAAAAACTTCCATCAGCCTTCAAAGGTAACCTGTCTTTTTCATGTCTTTTGTAGGTGCTGTGTTTAATGGGGCGAGCTTTAAACATATATCCGCTGGCATTCGTTGTCAACAAGTTCCGAAACCACAAAATAACTTATAAACAACAGTTTATCATGTGGTTTAGTGGTAAGTTACAATAATAGTACAAAGCTACAGTTGGTTTGTACTCAAATGCTTACTCTATTCTGGGAACTCTTCGAACCATTTGTATGGTGAACTTGAAGCGTGTAGTGAATTTTCTCTCCAGTTTGATTGGCTTGACAGTCCATCAAACTTCTGCGTGTTTCCACCAAAGCAAAATGTGACTAAAATCATTTGCGCAAGATTCATTATTATCATTACATTGTTGCTGGACCAAGAGCACTCATATCATATTAGGCAATCGAAATCACCTAAAACTCAAAAGGCTGGCACAGAAACATGATACAGTGGCGAGACTGATCTACCATTACTCTTATGCAATACATTTCTCTTGCAATACATTACAGTAAATATGTGCATATATGAACCAAATTCACTTGCAGCTGTAGTGCCATTTTCGAGTCACAGCTATAAGCCTCACACTTCATAAATTTGCAGAATGTGAGCATAAACATTAGAAAATGTCACTTTCAGTCATGCCGATATCTCAACGGTTTTCTCTCTAATATTGTAGGACTTCGAGGCGCTATCGCCTTCGCACTCAGTCTGCATATTGATATAGAAAAAGAGAAAAGGGAAGTTATAGTGACGTCTACTCTTATAGTCGTGTTATTTACTCTGCTATTTCTGGGAGGTGGAACTATGCCTCTTATGACAGTAAGTTTATCAAATCCCCAATAAATGGTTGATGGAAGTCTATGTTGTGGTAAATCAAACGCAGCTCTGGTATATTTTGGGATGGTGTCATGGCCTACAGTTCTGGGATTGGCAGAATATTGAGGATCTCATACAAGCCATGTGCATGCATGCTTCATATGTATGTTGGGGTATCAATGACACGACAACTTTCTATTGCAATGTGTTCAAATATGCAGTTGAAACGATTGAAATAGAGACCAAGGCTTCCATCAGATTTGAAATGAGATGTTTCTTTTCTTAGATGACTAAGCAGGTATGTCTCAGGATTATTCACGATCCATTTATTTGTGTGTTATCATCTCAACAGCCAAAGCAGATGAAATATGAGGTGTTTGTCAGCTTTGGCAACTCCAAAATAAATATAAAGGTGTTTGAGTGAACCATTGAAAGGTGGAGTTTCCAATTGTGATCCATATGTGATCAATTCATGTTCGGAGGCGTACTTCCCCATACTTTATGCTTTGCAACTGTCCTGTTTCCAATCTACTGTAACATGGTCCAAATACAGCATTGCAAATCTCTCATAACATGATAATAATCCGGCACCCTCTGGTACCAGGTTTCTCACGCATAAACTTCCTCATGTCACACTTGTGTTCTGTGCTTAAATTCATGCCGTCGATAGAACATTATTGACTGTTAACCCCATAAAGGCCTTTCCCTTCTAGTGTTTACCTTTGATACGCCTCTTATTTTTCACAGGTGCTCAACAGAAAGAAAAAGAAATCCAAGAAGAAAAAAGAGCTCAATCTAAGTAAAACAAAAGAAATGGTAAGACAGCGAACCCGTCACAACAAACAACCAATACGCCCTTGAAGATTTTTAAAATGGTTGGGAGTAATCAGCCATTATACAACAATTGGGTGTAAATTGTTTTGGAAGTAAACCACTTGGCTTAGCTGTAGCTTCCCACATTTCTTTTGTCATCAAAAATGCACCTGTGGCTACTGGCTATCATTCTAATTTCAGCAATGTCAACTGAAAGTGCTATTTTGGTTCGGGCCATAAATATCGGTTTGACCTCGGTCGGTGGGAGTTTTGATGTTATTTGTCTGTTTTTCACGATGTCTATGGTATCTGTAGGAGACTGAAAGTGGCTGCCCCCACTACATTTTACTCAATCTTTACACAAAATTCAAATGAAGGGCTTGTTATCGTGTAGACTGTTAATGTAAAACCAAGAAATAGTCAGGCTCCTGGTTAATGCAATTCATGAAAATGTAAACACAGAGTTTCCAAACTCAGATGTCTCTAGAATAGAATAGATCAATTCTCATTTGATCGTTATACACTTTCTACAGGGTGATACTGTGGAAACAACATCAGAGCATACAGAAGCAGAAGAAGTACGAACGATAAAGCCTCATGTTAGTAAATTTATGGCTCTGGATCAGAAGTACTTTATGCGATGGCTGACCCGTACCATGACCTCTCAAGAAGTCAGAGAAGGTTGGCGACAGTATAATCTCACTGATTATTTCATTAGATAGCATAGGAGCAATAAAGTTCATTGATAGGAGTAACCTAGGAGAAAAGGGGACTATAAAGTTTTGGAATGTGTTGCCCAAAAGCGTTAGATCCAGGAGTGATAAGTTGACATGTAATGGCCATTCATCAGTAATGTTATCTCACAAGAGCGACCATTTGCTTCTTTTACTTGTGTATGATAAATTGACCAGCTCCGCTGCACATTTTACCACAACCGTTGCTTGTCTGACTCTTTCATCAACGGGAACATGCATGAAAAGTTACTTCCTAAAAGAATTGGCTTATCACCAGATTGGATGAGATTTTTTGTTTCAAATTGCCCAAAGAGAGTGGTTAATAAATGAGGTGATGATTATTTTGTAACAAAATTGGGAACAAGTTCAATACCTGCCCTACATGACATTGATGCTTTGAGTTGTTCTCAATATTGCAACTAAATACATGCCTAAAAGCAGATACAGAAGGGGAGAGAGAAAGAGAGACAGAGGGGAGGGAGAGG
>ERZ1740062.589-NODE-589-length-18395-cov-9.989531_pt1 | contig 18395 bp, 15 predicted proteins | sample MGYA00581741_ERZ1740062 | MGnify/ENA primary metagenome ERZ1740062 (study PRJEB43018, sample SAMN04849747) | marine metagenome | isolation source: floating plastic debris | place: Pacific Ocean | collected 2008-09-01 | study: EMG produced TPA metagenomics assembly...
TATATATATATATATATATATATATATATATATATATATATATATATATATTACACAGCAGTGGTGAGCCACTCTTAAATTGTTGGGATAGCATATCTAAACACATGAGTGAAAAGTTATTCCATTGTAGTTTGGGGATCCAGTTCTGCAAATTGCTCAAACAAGGTGCCAAACTAAGTCTGGAGGCATGATGAGTCTCTAGTGACCAGTTCTAGTAGTCTGGGTAGATGTACATGTATTCTCTTTGACTCTTTCCCTCTGAGGACCTTGACCTGCTGAGCTTGGGTTGGCTTTAAAGAAACAAAAGGTAGTCAAAAATGCTCATTTTTTGCTTTAATTGCCAACCAAAACTGCCAGTGGGCTTCTTTTGTAATAATCCCAGTCACTCATGCAAAGTCAGCGGCAGTGGGTAGTCCAACAGGTCCATGCAGTGTCTCAAAAGAGTATATTTGCTGGTAGTCAACAATCACCTATCATAGCCAACTGTTTGAAAATTCACTTTTTGGCCATCTAGGTTGCTTAAAAAGTCACTGCAGTGCCCCTGTGATGACAGTCTCCATTTCAATGACAGGATTGAGTCGTGGAAGGGATGTCAAATACCCCAAACATTCTCATTATTACTGTAATAGGTTAATTATAGCAGCATGCTGTTATTTGTGTTGGGGCTAATACAGCAAATATGTCTTCTATCCACTATGTAACTGGTAGAAAAAATAAGCGTGGGTCACAGGCTCCTATCATAGTGATTGGGTTTGATAATCTGGCTATTATCATGAAGTTTCCTGATGTCAGACCAAGGAGTGGTAGGTAATTGGTTAGGCACATCAGTAGGATACTTCTACAAATGACCTATAGGGCTTTGCATACGCCGTGCATCAAACAACCTAGCCGCAAATACAAAAGCATGAACTGAATCAATGATTGCAAATGATATTTATATCCAAGTGACTGCCAGACTTGCCAACCTCAGAGTGAAAAAAATAGTGATATTTGGAATGTTGGCACTTTTTGACTTTTATAACATGTATGAAATTGGTGAAAATCTGGCAAAAATCTCCAGCATTTCTCATTCGAATGGTCCAATTTTGGTAGGGCGATATAGTAAGTCTCCTGCAGAATGTGCGAGAGTTGGTTAGTCTGGTGACTGGACTTGCATCATTGCGCATTATGAATCCCCATTGAACCTGGAGCACACTATCTTCCATCAGGTTGAAAACCAAATTCATCAGTAAAAAACTTTGAGTGCATGGTGGCTATCTTCTTTGCTTGTCACTATATCTATCTATCATTATACCCTATGAGCAGGTCTTGCCAAGTTTTCTGCTTCTCATAGGCATATGATGGGCTTTTATCATGATGATATTGTAATTTGGTATTCAATAAAAAACATAGCCAAAACACAATTGAGCAAAAAGGCTAGCACCAAATGTAGGGCGACTTTGAATTCAGCGAGCCCAAATGTTGCCATTGTCTAGATTGGACTTTTGAAGGTTACAAACCCTATTTCTTCTTGCCCCTATCTAAGATAGAGCAACCCCCGATGCGGAAATGTTGGCACTCAGCATTGGTCTGTGTGTCGCAGAGTGTCTAGGGAAGATCTTATCTAGGCTCGGGAATGCCAACACAAACTTTTGAGTTTGAATTCTCTTTGTTATTCCCATTTTTTTATTATAGTGTAGACTGGGGATAAACTGGTAAAACGGTTCCTTGTGCTCATCAAGTTTTGACTAAGACCGTCCGCCTGGCCTAAAAAATTGATTTTCAAGATTGTAATTCTTTACTTGAACTAAGTTTGCTGCTCCGTGAGTGTCAATGTTTAATTATTTTTCTACCTCCATAATTTTGTTACATATTTCTGGGTTTTAGATTCTTTGGAAGGCTAATGTCTCCAGGGTGTAATAAAGAACCAGTGGAAGGTCAAGGTGAGTCTGATGCAATATTATATGCTACATGTTTTTGAACATGGTTTACTCTCTGCCTGCACAACCATAGATACCCGTAGCTTATTTTGTGATTGTCAAAACACTAAGACCGCATTGTAATTGTACACAAACCTCAGCGCTCATCTTCATTTACTTTCAGGGGTGTCAAGCTTGGAGTGTCGGTGATTGTGGCAGTTTAGTCAATACTCTGGTTCAAGCTGCATAGAAAGTGGTGAGTAGGATGAAACCCGATTTATGAGTGTAAATCATCCATACAACCCAACAGCGCCCAGGTAGTAAAGCTGATCTCACACAAAAGTATTGCTGTATGATTAGCAACAACTAGCAAATGAAATGAGATCTTCTTCGCTTGTCAAATACCAAACCCTAGTGTGCATACAGACTGCGCACATTTTGGGCCAGAGGAGGAGATTTTTTTCTTTCTTCTGCATTCCTCACTTTTTGAATGTTATTTAAAGTACTGCCCATAGCGTTACATCCTTTTTGCCTAATGCTGAGTATCGAGAGTGTCGTGGGATCAGTTCATGATTTTAGTTTGCGGTGTTATTATGCAATGGGCTGGCACAGGCTCTCTGTCCCAGCCTATTTGTTTCGAGGTAGTTTATTATTGTTGAATCGAAACCCAGATATATCATGAACAGTGTTGGAAGTGCTGGAGACTGATGTAGATCTTTTTTATTTTTTGTATGCTCTGCTCAGTACCTTATGAAATTTTTAAAAAATGGTCGTTTAATCTTCTAACATTGACGGACCCCTGCCAGGCTGTGTATCCAAATTGTGATTAGCCTGGTATCGATAGAGTCAATGGTATGGTATGGTATGGTATATAGGCCTAAGCAGTGTGGTGCTGGAGAGTCTTTGTTTTGTATGCGGTAGTGTTTGCATCCTCCTATCCTGTTATCGGGAAAGTTATTGTAAAATTCTCACAAAGGGTTTGTTGTGTTGATTCTAATAGCCCTGTTGCAACTTGCGCTGCATCATGTATACACCAGTAGGTATTGGTGATATGTGGTGGCTTTGGTAGGGTCTAGTGTGGGTTGCAGGCCCTATGTCTTGTGAATGTTTAGACTGCTAGCTCTCTTCATTGTTGTAATAAGACTATTGATGGGCTAAATCCTAAACATATGTACCAAAATGGGAAGAGCCCTGGACCTATGTGCGGATGTACGTCGCCTCACTGCACTTACTGTACACACTATTGGTGAGTTCTATGATGTGATGAGAGCAAATAGAGCAGTGTAAAGTATGTCACAGTTGACAACATTGGACAAGATATTGAAGTGCTTGATGTGTTGATGCAATACAAGTGGTTTATCACCAGTGATGAGAGCTGGACTCTCTAAAGCTGTCACGGATGTCTGCACATGATTGGCAACTCTGAGCATGGTATCAAAGGTACAGAACTTGTGGTTTCAATTATGCAGACTGTGTTTAATGTGTATGAACCTTGTCTGGCAGATAGATGTGGTAAGGCAGAAGTAGAGTGCCTAGCCTGATTGTCTGTTGGTGATAATTACTGTCTATATGATTGAGGCCGAGGCTGTGAGCACTTCCTCGTTTCTCTCATATACTCGGCTCTGTTGCCATGTCACAGGCTTTTGTATATTATGATAGTCGTAATGACCTAGAAGACGAAGGAAGTTGATTATTTTGATTTTTTACATACGAAAAGATTTGTTAAGGGGTTTATGTAAGTTAGAAAGAAGTATTCACATTGTTTTAAATTTAGCACAGCTCTCGCCTCTGTTTTAACACTAATCGCATGTCCCATAGATCTTGCAACACACACCTCCAATCATTGTTTTGTTGTTACCAACACACACCCGACCCTATGGAGCAATCTTGTGTGAATCTTTTAAGTGACCAGAATGAAACCCACACCTCAAATGTTTCATAATCTCTGGTGGAACGGAAACTTAGAAGAGATTTCTTTAGCCTGTGTCCTATTACCTTTCTGTGTCACAGGATTTCACATGAGGTATTGTCTTGAACGAAGATTAGTGTTTTACAAAAGTAAATAACTATTGTGTAATAAGAACAGAGAGCAAATATAAGATATTAGCGAAGCTGAATATAGTTACCGGTATTAATGTAAAGTGGCTTGTTTTGTAAAAAGTACATGAGATGAGAGTCTGGGTAACCTTCTCAATGACAGTGGCCTGGAGTTCGCTCAACACGATGCGATGAGCGGCTCTAATGATAATCTTGAGAAATGGAATCGAAAAACTATCTACGACATTAGATGACAGCATTGGCTGGACAATGCTTTGTATTAGGTAATAAACAATTATACAGTTTTATCTCAAAGAATTTGTATAGCAGGTTTATCAGTCACATCATCTTTCTCAGCGACAATTGGGGCTAGAATGACTTGACTAATCTATCGTGTTCAGCAGAGTATTGTGTGTGAGTAGAATTGTCTTATCAGACTTGATATGTGATCTTATACTCGCTGACTATTCTCTCATTCTGGGGCTTTATTATTAACGCTTGCAATTTTCGTCTGAAGCTCCGGTGATGCGGTCGCGATTGACATCGGGATGGGAAGTAAGTCTTAGCCACATTTTTTCTGTTTTGATGATCGACATGAAAGCTGCAGCAACAATATTTTGTGCATGTTGTTTATGCCTGCCTTGTTTGCTGTATTTTCTTCTCATAACATCGATCATAATGCTTCACCCAAAATCCCAAGTGACAAAAATAGAAGCCGAATGTTTATCCTCTGCTATCCTGTACTTGGAAGAGCTTTACCTGTGCATAAGACCTCGTATGGTAACATCAGTAATTATCTCAAGTGACATGCATAACCCGACTCTACCATCATGTAAGCGGATGTCAGAGCGATGACCTGTTGACCGTTTAATATCAGACTACCTTGCTTTCTACTCTATAATTGTTTGCTCTTTGGGTCTCAATCACACTAAGTACACATGGGCTGTGAATAGCATGAGAACAGTAGTTAGCTAGGAGGCTGCCTACAATTATTATGCAGTAAGGAAGTAATCTTGTTTGCAAACTCTCAGCATTACTCGTTGTAAGTAGGGGATTGACATGACCTGATCACTTGATTCGCTGTACCGGTCGCTTGCAGTCCTATCATCATGAGCTAGATCTTGCGTTCCTCCTTTTGACGCCATATATCTTGCGGACCAACTGTTTTAGAGAATTCTGATTTGCCATGATTGAATACTCGCATGACGTGATGATTTCGCCTCTAGCTTGGACCAACAACTTTTTTGAAGGTACTGTACTGTATGGCTGGTGTGGCTGTAACATGAGGATTATGACAGTAACATCGCAGCAATTGGTTTTCTTAATCGTTGATCCCACAATATTTTAAAATTTGTTTTGTTCCGACTTGCTCCGTGGCCTTGTCTATTTAGATTAGTGCAGGATTCCTGATTTCCCCTCTATCAACACAATTGCTATTATGTCTATTAATCTATTGACAGTGTTTGTAATTAGCTCAGTGTTTATTATCTAACAATTAACGGAATTCTGTTCTAATCTGATTCAAGCATACAGAAGACTTGCCATTCTAAAGAAATGCTCTGCGCTGTATGTACAAACAAAATAATGTGTCCGTCATTTGTTCTGTCGTTGAACCAAATCAGAACATTGATCTTTAGTTGAAGGGTAATGGTGATTTTAGTGGTGGATGCAGTATTTTGTATTTATGATGCCGGCAATCGTTCACTTCTCTGATGAGGTTGAGGCTACTAGCCGCTGACGATGCATTAATTAGTGAGACCTCTAATAGGTTCCTGTGAATAATTAAGCAACATGCTTGATTACGGGAGTTGCTCAGAACAATCACTCTGAGTCTAGCCGTGAAGGAGGGAAGGTTGAGTTAGCAAAGCTGCTTTCTTGCTGTTTGCTGCTCACCATGGCTGGGCTTTAGAGGCATAAAACACTATAAGTCTAACTCCAAACATTCTACACTGAATTCCGTAACATGGAGACCAAGATACTAGCGGCTGCAGTGTCAGCTGCCCATATTCCTACTTTTGCCGATTTTCTTTTAGAGAGACAGAATTCCAGACGGGTGCCATCGCCAGGGAGCTCGACGCCTGCCCTCTCTCCTGTGGGGGCAGAGTTTACCTGGCCTTCGTTCTATGGTAGCCAGCCACCTGCTGATCTAAATAAAGACGCATTCCTCGGGCAATACATACACCGGATATACTGTCGAGAGTGTCGTGAACAGGAGGCCATGGCTGCTGCCGCTTCCGGCAGCGGGTCAGGATCAGGCTCTCAACCCAACAGCCCTCCGCAATATCAAATGGACCAAATGTCTTTAGCTACAGCCATGGATGCAAACAAAGAAGGTGAGTGAGTCATCACCGCATGCAGTGCAGTGTGCCTCTGCTGCTCTTTTTTGTGAGCTATAAGACAGTCATCATGGCTTTATCGTTTTTTTTTTCGTGGCCTCATTAGTCACCTAATTTTATTTCAATGACTTCAATCTTTGTCATCGCTAATTTTGATAATGAATATAAATTGGTAGGTTGTACATAGCTCTCATTGATATGGATCTATTTACGGTTTCATTGGCTAACCTCAAAACTCCCATGCCATAATATTATGATGTTAATGTCCCCACAAATTTGTTAATTAGTAACATGGAGTGGTGATCTGCATAGATACGTGAAGGACATGCGTCAACCTGTACTACAGTAATGCAGATCACTTTCAACCAAGGATATAAAACTGATGATTATTTGTCCGTCACCGCTGGCCTGACCAAAACCCGCTGCATATACACAATCCAGAGATAGCCATGGCCTATTTGGTGCGACAACTATTTTGGGTGTTATTGAGTTTTACTATCTTTCAGCCCTTAATCCTCCTACATAGACTGGAAGATAAGCGTATGTTTGCATTTAGAATAGGCGCACTGTATATCTGTCACTTTTATGGCACCATTTCAAATTTGCTGTCTCCTGCTCTCTAATGTATGACTAGCGATGTGTATGATAATTATACATCACTGACCGACAGTGAGTGTAAAACGTGCTCTCCGTATGATGTGGAGTAATAATAAGTGTTTATTTATAGCCCTCACAAGAAAACTGATGTTGAGGCGATCTGTGAATGAGCTTGTAGATGCTGGTATTTACCCATGTAAGTTGTACCTGCAATTTCAAATATTTTGTGCTGACCATTGTCCCTGTAATCACGTATTGAGAATTGAAATGGCCACAGGTCGATTTGAATGATGTAGTTTGCTGGTCATTTGGGTGGTTAAATTGTCAAGGTCTGATCCTACAAGAGCGGACCATGATTTGTCTGGTTCTTGGTTGTGTATTGTCACTGTCTACCCCAACCTTGCAGTCAGTCCTCATCCTGGCGGCAGCAACAGATACCATTGCTTTGTGTAAAATGGTGGCCTCATTTAAAGGACATACATGTATACATGAATAGAATCCCTCATTCAAAATAATTGATACCTGGTATTTGATTGCAGACCAATTTTGTGTCACCCTGCACAACCAATTTATTCCAAAATTTCTTCTTTTTTATTCTACAGCTCTAAAAGCTCCTGCTGCCTTTGCTGAACAGAGAATTCACTTGGAGAGAGCTAAGGTATGCTGCCATTCTATTCATGCTTTTGTACCTTTTCACGCACAAATTATGTTCACCTAGATAGTTGGTGCTCGAGACAATAGTTCCAACAATCCATGTTATTTATAGGGGTTTACCACTAGACATGCACGTAAGTGGAAACGTGCAACGTCTTTCACAGACACATTGCAGCTTCTCTTACTCTTGCAAATAATAAAAATGATGACCAGGGGTTTATGCCGATATATTACTGTTTGTTTAGTATTAGAGGATTGCAACACTAACCGGCATTTTTAAGTGCCAACTGTAAAATGTTACGATTGTGAAGAGGCGCAGGCATTACTTGTAATCCTAACATTACTGCTGCCAGTTTACCTGAGTAGAATGATATACTCCTCAACTTAATAATATACGATACGTACAACATGTAGGTGGAATGATATGCGCAGCAATCTTAACCAGAGATGTAAAAATTTATCAAGCGCCGACTTGCAGTCTCAATACAATGCTGTGTTGATATTCTGAGCATTGCATATGATGCAGCGATGCCGGAGAATTATGAATCCACGATGCTGAATGAGGTCTGCTGCAGTTTGCATTTACTGCCGATGACTGTGGAAAACTGGAAAATAATCTCATTCACCCATTCTGAACTTCAGTAATTCAAAGTTTGCGTAAAGGATAGATCATGGAAATCAGTGACTATTCGATCCGGAACTTGGCACCTACCTTCTATCAAATTGATGAAAAAATATTGAACAAAGCGATCAGTATTGGTCATTAAAGGGCTTATAAAAAATTTGATACCATAGACATGAGGTTCTCACAAGCTTAGGTTGCATCACTCTGCAAACAAAAGCCTCAAAATATTGATGCTGCAAATATCCCATCAGATCTTACGGCCTGGCCCATGTTTTGTTATGTGCTCTCGAGCTATCAAGGTAATTTATTAATCACAGATAATTTTTTTCCTTTTTGTAGACCGGTGATATTCTAAAACATAAGATCGAGCAGAGGCCAGCCAGAGATTTCCTTGTGCAACATCACATTTTGGAAGGTATGGTTTGCTGACTGCTTCAATTACGTCTCCTGTATTTTGATCGCTAAGTTCACTAAGCTCACTTGGCTGGGATCACATTTCCCTGGCTGAAAAGCTTTAGCTCCCTAAAGCATTGGCAGGTTGCAAGGATTTGGCCGATACGCTCGATCAATTTATTTTTAAGTTTCAGTGCTCATTTTGTGACAGAATGTTAATAATTTACTCTGAACCTCAACTATAGCCTAAAAATCACGGTGTATGTATTGTTTGTTTTTCAAAACTTCAGCTGCTTTGTTAGAATAGCTGTGAATTTATTTAGATGTACAAAATTGGTAAAGCCTATACAAGAATGCCAACATTATAGAACCTTTATATACGCTTAGATTTGATGTTTTCAAGATCCATGCTTACTTATGTATTATATACAATTGATTTACTTTTTTCATTATTTCAATTGCAGACTCAAATGTCGACCCATCGCTTGCTAGCATGCAGCGTAAGCTGAAGAAAGCCAAACTTACTGATGAACTGAATGAGAAAATAGCAAACAGACCTGGACCACTGGAACTTGTTGAACAAAGCATTCTTGAAGCAGAAGACCCCCTCAAAACTGCTATAAAAGGTTAAATTAGTACACTTGCAACTTTAACACCTCTATAAAACTGCTTGTCATCATTGCATGCGTACGAAACCCCTCTCTGTTTATTACTTTTGTAATTTCAGGTTGTTTGTCTATAAAATCGGTGCTGATTGTTTTATGGGATACTTGCCATTTAGCTCTCCACTAGATCGGGCTCCGAAATGTGCTACTCCTACCCTAATTTGTTGACATTAATGATGGAAGCCTTCCTACAGCCCTTTGTTATAGTTTGTACATGTGCTGCGTCATTATGTTGAGAGAGATTGCATGCTTTCTCATATACCTTCCTAGTGATATGGGATGAGCACATTTTTATGATGATAGCTGTTGCTGACCATCTATGATTGGTAATGACTATACTTCACCTATGCCAGCCGAGATTTTGCATACTCTAGGAGCGGCTTGCAACATTTGTGGAACTAATTGGTATAAATATCTCAGTGTTGTATGTGTAATATCTGCAATGTGAGAAGATCTTTTTGCCATCTAAGCATGTGTAGGCAGATTAAGTTGTTTTATCTGATAATTCTTATTGTTTCGTTGTATTTTTGCAGAGGGAAAACTTGAATTCCATAAGACAGAACAGGGTACAGACCCTAACACTATACCTAAGTTACCATATGAGATAGATAGCCCTAAGTCAGGTCACTCCTCTCCTGAACCAACTGACTGTGATAATGACTCTAATGCCAGCAGTACAAAATCTACTGGATTCCAACCCATCGCTCAAGTACCCAGCCCTCCTGATATAACACCCCTTATAGCCTCAGCACAGACTCATACCAGTGTAACCATAGGTGGTAAAACTCTCAAAATTCCCATAACCACACAGTCATTTGCTGCACCGCAGATTACAACATTTACTGTAGCCCCACAAGCGTTTACAACAACTATACAGAGACAGCCTAGTTCGTTTGGAGCCAGCAGAAACCATCGCAGAACTGCCAAAAGTAACAGACCTAGTAAAGCTCAACTTAAACCTAAAGTGATAAAATTTCACGAGTATAAGGGGCCACCCACTACAAAGTCTAATAACACGAGTGTAGGTGGACAGTTTGTTACCACTACCGGTCCTATACAGCGACTCGAGGGGCTCACTCCCTACCAGGTCAGAGTTCAACAACAGCAGCTTTACCTTCAGTGTCAACTAGAGATTCAGAGCAAAGACTCTACTGGTGCAGGTCCTTCGGCCGCCGTGCTGGTACCCATACAAGCACCGCACACACCTATGATTCCTATGCCATCTCCTGCACAGGCAGCAGCTACGATGCTGCCGGAGAGACAGGAGGTCTCACCACCTCGACAGCCGGACAGCGCTCATTGCAGTCAACCTGTTACACCCGGCCTCTCTATGAAATCTCCCTCCATGCCACAGATTAATACACAACATAAGACTGTACAATTAACACGATCCCTGTCTCAGCTTGAGGATTTGAAAGTTGCTGATTTGAAACAAGAGCTGAAACAAAAAGGTCTCCTTGTGTCGGGTACAAAATCTCAGCTGATAGAGAGACTTCGTAATTACCAGCTTCAGCAGGAAATTTCCTCTGGTAAGTTGTTTTGTTTGCTTATAATATGTGATTCAGGGGTGTCTCGTTATCAAACAACTTCATGATGCTGCACACAAGTTTGTTCTACAAGCCACAACTCCTCAACAAAATTGCATGTGTAATTGGCTAAATAAACCAGGAAATTTCCACAAAATTGTATCATATCGTGAATCCTGTTCATAGGTTTTGATGACACCAGCCAGTGAAGAGTGCTGATTAGATGCACTATGATAAATACACTACTTTGTCGATATACACAGTATTATCAGCATTTGTCATAAATATGGGTTTATATGTGTTTGCAGCTAACATCCCTTCAGTGAGTAGTGGTAGTGGTTCCGAGTTTAACTACTCTACGGGTATACCAAGTGTACAGAGCTATACAGATGATACTATGATGGCTCCTCCCAGTGTCATGTCTCACCGTGCACACTCCCCACCACCGCCATGCTCCCCACAACAAGATGATATTATGAGATCTCCCCCTCCCGTCATGTCTCAGATATCCAGTACTGCGGCTATGGATACTGATGATAAAAGGTGAGAGGCGAAATGATTACCTTTCATCTTAACTGTTGGCTTATCATTCTGTGTAGCTTTCTCGATATAGAACTGAAAACGATAATTTGATGAGCTATGTGCTGTTATAGTTTTATCATGGCAGACCTTCACCTATGCTGGTATGCTCATCCATTTGTCGGATTTTAAGAAGTCAGTTAAGCTAAAGTATAAATGCCGGCCGGCTTTTGATGAGGCAAAAGTTCAATGCTCTGTGGTAACTTCCTAAGCAGTCGCTGCCAACAATGCATAAATGGCACAGCTAGCTACAGCTATCAATTAACAACATCAGTACGCTCTCCACTCATTTTCTATAGACCTACTGGCTGTATATATATATAAAAACCCAGTGGCTTAACAAGCTGTAAAAACTGCTACTCAAAATGGCAGAGAGTTGGCACATTCACAGGTAGAAAAATTTCATAGTGTGTTTGTCGATATTTTCTGGACAGAGCTTGAAGCAAACAAAGTTAAAAAGCTCAGTAATCCAGGTTATTAGCTGATTATGTTGATTATTATACAATTGAAAACACATGCCTGACTTGTACCTGTCTGCAATTCTCTTTTGTTAATGAGGATGCAAGCTTCACTGCTGTTATGATGAAATGATAACATTGCTAGCTCATCGCTTATTTTCTTTTTTTTTCAGCCAAATTGTTAAAAGTACTGCTGATATTGTCCGAGAACAAGCCAAACAAATAGAGGATCTGCAGGTATGATAAAAATATGCCAAATATAAATGTAAAATATGATCAAAGTCTTACCCTGTCACCCCCAGATTATTTGGCATCTCAGCAGTCCCCGTCGGTCCCAGACAGGTCCGGAACAGGTCCTGGTTCAGCCCTGGTCCTGTTTAAGAAATGAATTAGAACACTTCTCACACCTTCCTCAAACCTGCCCTAATCATTCCACATTTCTGTCAGGGCAGGTTTGAGGAATATATAAGGAGTATTTTAGACCAGTTTTCAAACAGGACTAGGGCTGAACCAGGACCTGTTCTGGACTGACGGAGACTACCAAGATGCCGATTGTTTATTGGTCATTGTAATAACGCTATGAGAGTATGTACGCTTGTTCTGCGTGCATGCTTTTATATCCTTTAAGTACTTTCAAACATCAGAAATATGGAATAGTCCCTCCACCAACCCAACCATCGCCGTTTTCCGCAATGTGTAGAAATTGAACACGATTTGTTTGATGTACATTACACTGGAACGCGTGTTGGCCTCAGGGCATTGAGAAGACAATTAATTTAATCATATAAGGGTAAGCCAATGAGATTTATCTCATTGGGTAGTACTGGCCAGTACTTATGCCATCCTCTTACATTGGTCACACATCCTGGAGTATATAAACTTACATGTATAATAGATCTGTGGCATATATAGTCTATATGGGTTTCTAGACTGATATGCAAGCCTTCATTTCTGGCATTCAAACTGTTTTAGTGACAATGATGCTGAAAAAGCAACATTATATCTGTTTTCTTGTAATTTTGCAGAGACAATTGAGTCAGCTACAGCAGCAGCTGCCTCCAGCTGGTCATCCCACAATCTCTGCACCACCCAGTGTGGCTCCAAAAACTGAGGATGTGTCACAACCTACATCTCCAACACACATTCAACTTCCACAGCCACAAACTATCAACAACAAACCAACACTGCCAGCACAAACTAAACTTGCTCCACATATACAGCAGCAGTTACAGCAGCAGTTTCAGACTCATTCTCAACAGCAGACGCCTGTAGATATCACTGATAAGCAGGTGTATCTCGCTACTCCTGATGGTAAAATGACGGCCTATAAAGTCATACTGCATACAGGTAATGGAGTTGTTCATCCTCAACAGACAGCCAACAGAGATGAACCTGCTGCTAAGCCAACACAGTGAGTAATACTATGGAGCTGACACTGGACAAATTTTGGTATGTCAGGCCTTCATGCTGGTGATAAAAGATCACCGTTTATTCTGACCCTTGCATTATGTAATCGGTATACACTTTAAGGTATAGAAGCGCCTGAAAATTATTGCTGCAAAATCATTCATGTTATATATCATAGGAAAGCTCTCGGCACTAGGAAGTCAAACTCATCTTTTTTTGCGCTGTGTCAAATGACGCAATGACATGGATCGCAATAAAATTGACACTCTTCACCTAGTTTGAGCTGTAACTTCTGAACAAATGATAAATTCAAAATTCTTTCTTCCAGGTACTTGGTGTCACTTTTTAATGTGATTTGAGACACGATCAACTGTCATAATAGAAAGTGTTCTCCTATCTTGGATTGCGCACAATTTTTTGCAAATTTTTCAAAAATATGTCTATTCTAAAATTGCTTGAATGGTTGCAATGATGGTTAGTGGCCAGATCAAAACCACCCAAGATATTTTTATGAGTTATTCGTCTTATTCCCTATACGTTCCATTAACTTACTCGATGACCTTCGCTTTGACATTTTTGACCATTAATTTTATCATATTTTACCCAAAACTTCATGGAATTAATATTAAAAATGTCAAAGCATAGTTGGGGGTTTTACGGAACACTGGGGGAAAATAAGCCACACAAAATATGGCTTCATACATTTGAACAGGCTAACAATTGCAACTTACACGATTTTAAGCAATCCATGAACAGGAAGTTATTGAAAAATAAACGAAAAGGATACTCTGCCCTCAGAAGAAAGAATCTGGATTTTATCTCATTGGCTCAGAAGTTACAGGCCAAACAAGGTTAAAAATACTTACTACATTACTACGCAACGCAAAAAATGTGATGAACTTTGGCTTCCGGGTGCCGAGCGCTTTCCAACGATATATAACATGAGTGATTTTGCAGCTTTAAATTTCAGCTGCTAGTTGCTACTTTATCCTAACGCACATATATGTAGATGCATTATGACTCACAGTACAGTACAAGTGCAATATATGTACACGTGTTTAATATCAATACCGTCTTCCATTTCAAGGCCTAGAATAAGCAGTACATCTGGTAACGTTGTCAACCAAACATCATCGTCCCAAAGCGTACAAGCACAGATGAATATTCCAGTCAGCGCTGCCAATGTGGACATTGCACCAATCACTATGAGTCAAGTAAGCTATAACATGTACTGTATATTTAGACCTATGTATTACCGCTCTGGTGTTTCACACACTCTTTGCGGGCCACTATTTTTCCAACCTTTTACCAAACATTAAAAAGGTGTGTAAAATGTAGATGCCTACCAAGCTAGTACCTGTCGAATTTTGTGCCAGTGAGTACTTGGAATGCGTGGTATGTAATTTCCATAGTCTTGTATATAGAGTTGGGAAAGTGTAATGAAAATTGCATTTAGTTCCATCTTAATTGGCTTACTACACTGTAATAGTTCCACAACTCGGTAACAACAGGTTACACATGTATGTAACGTATGATTTTGCTGGTTAGTAAAATAGTCACAGAATTATTTCATCCCACTGAATACATGTATCAAGTTTCTGATTTTTGTAGCTTCAACGTGAAAGTATGCCATCTCACTCAGAGCCCAATGACAGGACAAGTCAGGGTATTAATGTAGAGGATGTACTGGAGGTACTCATCAGGACAGGAGGTATTTATTACTGTTATATTTACATGTAGTGCATCAGTGCTGTCTGTCGGTAGAAAATGATAAGTAGATGCTTACACTGAAGTTATGGTACTATTCATATTTTGCTGGTTTTCAAGCGGTATTTTAAGTTAAGGAAACAAGAGTTAAGTTAAGTAAGAGTTGAAGTATGGTGCTAAAACATGAATGTTACTATTACTAAGTCTATGTCCTAAAACCATTCATTCCATAGCGGTTTGGTGTTGTCATTGAAGTACGTGCCGACTGGTTTGAATATTCAGTTATGGTGGTCAAATGACAATCATTGGATTTGGAAAACGAATGGTTGACCATTGTCTTATCCGCCTAATATAGGATCAATATATGTGTAGCTCATTGAGATTTGTGTGCATTCTGTTTCCCGTTCATTACAGAGATGGATCCGGCTATGCTGAATAGTACTCCCTCTCATTCAATTGTTGATAACAGCCAAACAAACCAACCACCAAGTATAAGTGACCAAATCTCCTTAGGCAGTCCACAAGCACACAGCCTTGGGATCAACAACCAAGCAGAACTTGAGCCACAAGAAGCATTATCGCCACTTCCCAGTATGGATTGGATGGATGAAGATCACTCAGATAGTCTGGATTTAGAAGGTTTAGACGAGGATCCACGTCCTCCTCTTGATACCACTAATGGCTTAATGTTCAATGATGACAATGCAAGTTTAGACTGGTTATCAGACATTATGCAACTGGATTCTGACCCAAACCCAAGTATCCAGCAGCAGCGTTTTATAAATTCAAGAGAAAATGAGTGTAGTACATCTGACCCCATCCTTACGCCCCAACCCCAAGATGTAATGAGTATATTTCACCTGGATGACACGGAGTTTAGACCGGAACCAATGTCAAGTTTGTATTGGGATAAATTGGCTTCTCAGCATTAGTAGGTTACATCTCAAGTTAGGACATACTATGAGCCTCTGAGAAAGACTTGTGTGTATGAGCAGATGGTATGTGATGTGGTGCTTGATAGATCGTTACAGACCTGCAAAATTTATTTCCTCCTTTTTCAAATAAAACACATTATTGATCTATTCAATGTGCGGTCTGAATTTTTATCGGGATCGAATACTAGATTCTATAAGTTTTCCGAGACATTACAGTCAATTACGCAATACATTTTTGTCAAATACACAGCAGTAAAAAAAGTAATGTTAGTTATCTCCTCATCAGTCGTCTCAATAAGATTTTAGTAGTTCTAGAAATCCCACTTATTTTTTTATGAAGTTATGCATGGGTTACACAACCATGTTTTTTCTGTACATAATTTACTTGCATGCTAGAGTGCTATCTTTGTTTTGATATTTGTTGGTTGTCATCAAGCCCTCTTTAAAATTGAACTGAACTCTGGTGAGCTGTGTTCTGCTGTTATGTGATTTTGCGTGGCCTAAAATTGCTTGACCAAGTGTGACATTCCATGTTATTAACTTTAAACTGAGTAAACTGACATTAAAAGTCCTATACAGCGAATGATTTTTCTTTGCTCTTGATACTGGTGCACACAAAAAATGAACTTGCGAGTGTGATTTCTGTTTTCTCATTTCATATTTTTTTATTGTTTTCATAAATATTCTCTACAAATTATAACAGTTATTGAGTGGATAAACAAAAATAAGTTGATAGTGTTTATGATATAAATACCATTGTCTTTTGAATTCACTTAGTTACATTAATAAAACTGGTTTCAACCTTATATTGATGCATGCTGTCCATTGTCCTCAGATGGGATGCCCAAAACTCACCAGTACGAAGTGTCTCAACAAACAGTCATGGAGTTTTAAGTACACAGACATCTTTAACCACTTAAAACACTGCTGCTCTATCACCCAGGAGAGAGGTCATCATCCAATTTTGGGTTTTTGTAAACCCAAACCTTATCGATGCCTTCACCTATCACTATTACAGGTTCCCAATTAGGCATGGGAAATCTGCATGCAACAACAATAGCATTTGGCTTGAGTTCATGAGCTAATTTCTCTTCCAAAGCAACCATCAGGCTGTCCACACCAAAAACCACTATGTTGTCATAGGTGTTCAATTGAGTTTTGAATATGTCTCGTTTGAAAAATGACAGTTTCTGCTTAGGTATCACTTGTCTGTTCCGCCATGTTTGCAGCCTTGAGTACCACACTAACCACCTGTTCAGCTCCACACCATCAGCATGGGATAAATTTATGTTATTGTCCGTATTTGAGGCAGCTTTCATGACGGATAGCACAATACGACCATCACCGCTACCCAGATCAATTAAAGACCCTTGTCTTCCACGCAAGCAATTGATGACATTACTGATTTGAGTCTCCGTTGCGGGCACAAAAGGCAGACAGATTTTTCTGAACCCGGGGGTCACAAAAGGTAGAGCAACACCATATATTAGAGTCGCAATTCCTGCACCTACAGCCATAATTGTTTTACCAGCAGTAGTGAGCTGAGGGCCTTTAGCTTGCAATCCTTGTTGATGAATCTCAGAACACACCTCACATTCTGACTGTGGTAAAGACCCGGTTTTATTCATCATAAGTACCTGAAAATGCACAAACATGTTGATGAATGAATGGTTAGGGTATGGTCATAACAAGTGTTGAAACACAGTGAGGCATACAGTTTTGCCTGTACAAAGGCTAAAGTAAGAGAAAGAACAAAATTGGCCTCAATTAAAACATATATATTGGTGGACCTTCAATGTATCAGTGCCAAAGAAAAATAAAGCATCAGCTTTCAGGGATCAATAGAGAATGACTATCTCACACCCTACCCCAACCCAGAACCCAAAGCGACAAAAGTCATGTGGCCTTTTTGATTGAATTCAGAATTGAGACTTAATCTTCACAATACACACAAGGGGATTTCAGTGGGTCCCCAAACTAATCTGTGATGAAGATATTCTACTAAATGTGCATTTGTCGTTTGAGAACTAGACCTCTCATTTGATGTAATCAATGATGTAATAATAGCCCAGATTTGTGCAGTAGTCCAATCCGACATAGATTTTCTATTTTAGCTGCTATGCCCATTTTAGAACTGGAAATTCTTTGTAATGTTGCTGCAGGGACCTGTCTCCCATACAACCGCCGAAATCACTGTTCTTCTAGCTATCAGTCCAAATATGACTAAGTAAATTAAATAGTAACTGCACATAGTATATAGTATAGTTCTTTTTCTGAATATTATAAACCCAGGCATCCACATAGGGTTCACGGATAGCTCAGTTGGTAGAGAGCTTGCACTGCAATCGCGAGGTTGCAGGTTTAAGCCTTCTCATTCTTTCCCAAACAAGTTGTCAGAGTCCTGCAATTATTTAGTAAAGTAAGGTTATATATATGAGTGAAAGATAAGAAAGAATGAGAAGTAATGACTCTTAAAATAGTGAATTTGCGAATTTAGTGAATTTAGTGAATTTTTTTTTTTTTCGTGACTTCCGGTTGAGAATGGCGGAAAAGTTTCTCTCTCTGAAAGAATTCAAGA
>ERZ1740062.591-NODE-591-length-18335-cov-11.008315_pt1 | contig 18335 bp, 15 predicted proteins | sample MGYA00581741_ERZ1740062 | MGnify/ENA primary metagenome ERZ1740062 (study PRJEB43018, sample SAMN04849747) | marine metagenome | isolation source: floating plastic debris | place: Pacific Ocean | collected 2008-09-01 | study: EMG produced TPA metagenomics...
GTAAGGTCATGCCGAAGATGTCAAATGGTAGTTTTGTTAAATGTGATTTTTGTTTTAGTGGGTAGGCGAGATGATATTTTCTGGATGCCAGATGCAGACCCACAGGGTGCCCCTACGCTCTATATCAATTTGTTTTGCTGTTAATTACGAAGAGCGTTAGATACCAATTCACAGGTATCTATCCTCTACCGTCTTCATGTGCAGCAGTTTGTTTCAGAATACCCTTTGATGTCTGTAGATATGGAAATGGTACAGAAAAAGCTTAGTGAAGCCGACTTCAGCATACATGGTGAATCACTAAAAGTAGGGAGTGGCAAACCTACTCGCACCATCCAAGTGGTAGCTGAAGCCAGCCGTGGTCTTTCTGTGGAGAATGTGAAAACATACTTCTCTCAGTATAGATTCAGCGGACTTGATCCTCCGAAGACGGATGTGGAAAAGCTTCAGGACAATATCTATACTGTTACATATCAGTCTGACAAATGTATGTACCATTTCAAGATGATAGCAAGTGAATGATAGTCATTGACTGATTGACTATACAAGAGATGGCATAGCATGGCTCATTGGGTGCTCCACCTTTTAACAAATTCGTTCCTCCAGTCGAGGGCTGGGATTATCGTGACACTTTGTAATTGGTTTTATTATATATTGTTTTTAGAACTCTGCTTTCCGTGGCTCATTGGTGAGGTAAAATAAGAAGTAAATAGTCTATCTCTCCTTTCCGTATAAGATCCTGGGGATAGCACCGTAAATTGTGTTTCTCACAAATTGTTTCTGTCCCTTACCTGTCTATTATGGTTCTGGGGCTGTAAAGAATATTGCTGGATGCAGCACAGTTTAAACATAATGAACGCAACCCCAACCACCTTTTGTGGTGTGAAATGCCTCTATAGCTTTGCAATGCTTTTGATAAATAAATATTGGTTGATAACACCCTTCATACTCTAATTTACACAGATGTTACAGCCATTCTGAAGGATAAGAATCATCAGTGTTGCGGGTGCCAGCTCAAGTTGGCTGAGTTTTATGACGAGATTGGGCAATGTAAAGCAGAAGGATATAAGGACTATAGCAATATCAAAGCAGGTAATTGTATTTTACTATGTGTGGACTATGAAGTATCACAGCAGTGTATAGACAGAGGACCTTTTCCACTGATGACATTATTGCAAAATACTCATACTGGAAGAATGTGGGGATTTCAATAAGCCTAATGTGAGGCCACGCCCGCCAAAGTCATGAGCTTTCAATCGGCCATATGTTAAAAACTGTTGAGAGTTTTGGTTTGAACAGAGCAGGTAGTATGTTTTGTTTTGCCTTGCGTCTACAATATGTACAAAAAAATTTATGTTCCGAAGACTTTTGCTTATGGGTGTTGGTAGTATCCCAATGGCATTACCAATCTCAGAGTTGTCTCCCCATTTTCAATGTCCACACAACTCCCGGATTATTGAAACAAAATGGATGAGTTTGCTACAGTAAATCGTTGTGGTCATTCAATGAGAACTGTGGGAAACTTGAATAAGCCTTCCCTTTGATCACTTTGAAAGGACAGGATCTGAAATACAAATAATACAGTTTTTATATAAATTATAATGTGGAATATCTACAAAAGACTCCACTCCCATGATGGCGTGATAGGGAATGACTCAACCAATCAAAAACCTTTATGCCTGTTGTCTTGATCTTATCCAATCATGCGAGTGGAGTCTTTTGCTGAAATCTCACATGATACATGTAACTTATATAAAACTGCATTTTATAACTCATAAAGTATACATCCTGTGAACTCTAAATTTTTAGGCATATGCATTTCATAGTAGAATAAAACATAATACCTATTTGTGAGAATATTCACTCAAGTTTTATGAGATATGAGCTATTGAAATAGCATAGTTTTGGTGGGCGTTGCTAGCATTACAGCTTTTTCCTAAGCCAATGCTTCAAACACTGTTCACAAAGTGACTAACTAATGCGGGTTGCAAAACCCTAATAGGATGAGCAGCTTTCACTAGCATGTAGAACAGCATGACTTATATTTGATTGTCTTTCTTCAGTTGATCCAGATGAAAATGAAAGTATCTCTATGGCACCATCATTGACGATCAAAAATGTCGAAGTTAGTGACCTGGATGATCTCAAGCTTAAGATGAGTGATCGAAGGAGAACCCGTGGAGGTCCCATAAGACGTTTTGAACCTCAAACCAATAGAGACACTGGCAATACTAAAGTGAAAATAGTATTTGAGGATGACTCTGGTATGTTCACCTAATCACTTTATGTGGTGTATAAACAATTTGGCTTAACTATGCAACATGAGTTGCAAGCGATGAACCTGTCTCCTTCTTGGTCTTTGGTGCAGGATTAAAAACCTTTAACAACAGGTCTAGGTCTGTCTTGAGTTGATAATTTCAACCGTTAGGCAAGCAAAACTGAAACATTAGATCTGTGTCAGCTCTCTCATCCCCCTTATGAGATCCATAAACAGTTTTTCACATTTTCAATATAAATTTAACAAGATTTGAAAATTGATGGATGTAAACTGTCATATAAACTTAATATGGCACCTGCCGCATGATTGCTGGATGCTATGGGTAAATTCAGAAATTGTAATGTTATTCACGCAATCACCAAATAAAACAAAAACATTTGAAAATACCCGCCTCACCGTGATGAAATGAGCTACAAATTCTAAAATTCAAAATAAAATGCCTCCCTGCCTCATGGCTAGAAAAGGCTTCCTCTGACACAGATCTAATGTTTAAGTTTTACTTGCCTCAGGCCTATTAGTTTTCTTAAGATTGCGTTGCTTCCATCCCCCTTTGTTTTCGGATTTGTGCCTTCTTTTAGTTGGATTACATTATTATGAGGATGTCATGTCTTTACATTTTAAATGACACTCATTGCCAAAAGCTCTTCTGTTTGAATTGCTAAGAATGATCTTGTGGAGAGACATCTCTCACAGTTCCGTGAGATTGGCTTGTCTGCAGCCGCCAGGCGGCCATTGTGGAAATTTGTCTTATTTACAGTCTTTACGTCACTTTTTCACAAGATCATACTGTATTGACCTTTTATCATGATGTTCATGTGAATGCAGTTGCTGAAAGAGTCTATGATGCCCACATCAGAAAAGATCCAATCCGAATTAATGGAAAAAAACTTGAAGTTGAGCTTGATACACCACAGCTGAGTGATTTCCATGACAAGATGGCTGTTAGAATATCAGGAATATCTCCTGAGATGGATCCTGATAAGCTAAAACTCTATCTTGCTGCCATATCCAACAGAAGGGTCACAGATTTGACCTACAACAAATCTAAAACTCGTGCCATTGCCAGATTTTCTCAGGAAATAGGTCAGTATACAGTACATGTCTTTACCTGTGGTTGCTCTGCTTGTATTCATAGAGCATCGACTCACTTCGTCGGAGTCATGTAAAATAACAGTCATTCAGTGCAGATGTATAGCAGCGAGCGTGTACATACAAGCTCACTGATGTATCACTGGCGACGCGTGGTATATCAGTATCTTTTGACTCTTGGTTTATTCCTCACCTTGTTATTAACATTTTTGTATCAATCTGATGAAATCAAATATTTGTCAGACCATCCCTTATGTTTCAGCAAACTGTTCAAGAAAGATGTTCAAGAAGAGAAACTTGCCAGACTATCTTAGCCGAATTTTTTCATATGTTATTTCTCATGCCTGTTGTGCCTGCTGAATTACAGATTATTCACTGATTCTCCGTCAGTGCCAACAGATTGAACTGGCCGAGTGTCCAGATCTTCGGATCAAGCAGGCAAATACGCCTGACTACTTATTGGCCGAGGGCGCAAACCTGACCAAAGATCGGATAGAGTTGAAACTTGAGAGTTACTTGGGAGATATTGTCAATGATCCAGACTATCAGGTCTTGGCAGAACGCATTGAAAACACAAGTGATAAGTGGAAGATTCGTGTTGGATCTGAAGGTGACGTTTAATAATGTTGTTTGCCCAGCGGTTATAAGATTTGGGTCAATGTATCAAAGTATTAAACAATCAATATTCTGGCAAAACCGCAAGCAAGTATTTCAATGTTGTGAAGACATGCAATATTGCCCGAACCCCGTGATTCTGTTGCCGTTCTTTGGTAGTGGGGACAGTTTCTTGGTTGTTGTCTGCATTGTCCTTGAATTGGTTTTACGTGTTTTATGGGGGCCTTTTTCTCATTGCTAAAGCTGACAGGTTTTTTATGTCTAAAATGATGTCAAAGGAATACTACAAACTTTCAAGCTAACTGTTTCAGCTCACACCGAATCTCAAAAATAGCTGATTTTAGTAGATTGAAATAGAACAAGTTTAATAATTGAACAACTTGCACAGACTGGCTACAATAAATATGCTTGATCGAGCTTCAATAAGTGTAAATTGTCACCGTGTAGTAGGTTCAGAAAATGATTGTTCCTACTGTCACATATCAAATATAAAGGCTGTGTCTGTTGTGCTGCTAGGATGTCACAGCACATCATCAGCCAATGTAATTCGTTCAAAACTTAAAATAATGTTAACTTGTTTAACAAATTTGGTGTGAATTATTAGTGTGCAAAAAAAATTTGAAAGAAACATGGGGCCACATAGTACCGGCCCTGCAGATCATCATTTGGGATGGGTCTGGATAGGAAATAACACTCTGAGTAGGTCATTTGTCTTGTATGATGATGGTGTAACATTTGTTTGTTAACAGTGTTGGCAAAAGCGAGTTTGCAGAAGATACAGCAGATAATACCTGGCTGCACTGTTTTTTCTGACTATCTTGGGCTGCAAACTACATCTGGTAGCTATGAGAAACGGAAGCAGGTCTTCGACTTCATTGATGATTCTAGGACAAAGGAGTTCTTAAGAGATCATGGAAAACCTATGTGGGGAAATCTCACCAGCCTTCTCGAAGCTAAAGGTTTCCTGATCGACCGTGATGGTGTTATAGCAGTCAAACTGACTGCAGATAAGAAGCAAAACAGGTGAGTTGCTTGGACATGGCACCTCTGTTCTACATCTGCTGCTCCTGTAATGTTCTGCCGTTTACACCAACTATCTCCTGTTGTTCCTCTCTTGTTCTCTTTTTTTTCACATCACTTGTACCTCCTCAGCGGGCGAGCCATCCACGTCCCCCAGATTTCCACGCGGATTAGTAGGGAATTCAAGGAGATCATCCTGGCGGAAATTTCCTCATGATTTCCCTGCGGAAATTCAGGGGAAGTGAAGGGGAATTTTCTATGTGGATATTTCCGCCTCCTTTCCCTGTGTAATCCCTGGGGATATTTCCATGTGGAAATTTCCCTCGTCTTCCCTCAAAAATTTCAGAATGCAATTTAATGACATAGGATGGGTCCCAGTTATGTGAAAATATCCCAGTGATTATTTGATGTCATTCTTTAGTGAATTCAAATGTTTACAGGTTTGGGGAAACTTCCCTCTCATTTCAACCCTGATTTAAAAAATTCCCTGAATTTCCACGTGGATTCCCGTTTCACTTACAACCCAAATCTCCACGTGGATTCCCTCCACCAACAGCCACAATCCCCGGAGATTCCCTATGGAATCCGCGAGATTTTGCCCGCTGGGTCCTGTACCTCTCTTGCTCCGCTTCAGTTTCTCTCTTCTTCCTCTGCCCTGCACATGAGGACATTGTGTAGATCTCTTGATGGCCTACAGAGGCTCACTCCTGTTCCTCTTTTGTTCCTCTTAGCCCTTAAAAATAACCAGAGCTGGGACCTGGTATGTTTTCTCAGTTCAAGTCAAGTAGAAAGTAGTTCTTCTCATTTCAAGTCAAGTTGATGGAACAGTTGAAAGTAATCATGCAATTTTTTGTCAAGTCACAGGTATTTGTCATGTTTATCTTGTCACTAATCAAGTAGACACAACCGATTATTTCAGGATGCCGCTAGCTGTGCTGACAATGGTCACAACTGACAATAAGCTTACCTGCAAATGTTGCGGCGGCATTAGAATTCTTCCGAACATCCTAACACCTTCCCCTGCAGGAACCACAGACTTCTTCTCAGCCCAAATACCGATAACTTTACCTAAACCTAAACGTGCACCATACTCTGCGCCTAGTCTTCACATACATTTGATCCAAATAGCCAACCTTTGAGCTGGCAAATAGACACATCCACTGAATTCTACTGACATTGACAGACCTTTTCCTCTTCCGCTGGGCTGACTTGAATGGCAATTTTAGAATTTTTTTGTGTGTTTGAGGTGCTTGAAGTCATGAGCCGGCATGGGGTTTCATGTAAATCATCAATAGCAAACTGAGAAAATGTACTTGCTGCTAACCTATTTGATAAGCAAGTCAAGTAACTTCTTCTAAATGCAAGGCAAAGTCAACTAAAGTCCATGTGGAAGACGAGTTAAGTCAAAGTAAACTACTAATTGCACTATCTCACATAATTGCCCTTGTTCATAGATGTCAGGTCTGTGCATGATAGGCAAGTCATGTACAAACTCGTGACTATCAAGTCAAGTTACTCAAATACATTGTAAATTGGACCCAACCCTGAGAATAACAATTTCTCATGAACCAGCCATCCCCTTAGTGAATTGTTTTAATAAAGACTTCTCAGTCCACAATTTTATGTAAACTCTTGACTTCAAACTAGTACCTACTGTATCAATTCAACTCATAGTATCATAATATAAAACCCGATCTTCAAAAAAAGAGATGAATGAAGCCTTAGGTAGTCTAGGTATTTTAGTCTTCCCACCATATGGAAACCGAGAATAAACCTCAATCATACTTCTAATGTCGGTTCCCACATGAAAACCTAAACTTGAACCCTCACACTGTATGTACATGACAGAACATCACTACTTCAAACCAATCTATGCAAAACTATGTTGAGTGCAGTATGTGATAATGATTGGGTGCAGGGCTCTAGTGTAAAGCTCAGCATGTCTGATGTTACTCGTGTAAGTGGCGGTTTGAATAAGATTGTACCGATCGTTTTGGTCACTAAATTAGCCTTCATGTAAATTTGAACACTCAGTTTGACTACCTGTTTGGAGGTTGGAAGAAAAATTCCTCCAGCAGTCACCACAGTTTGATTACAATAGTTGTATCCCTAATTATTTTATAGACAGGTGCTTCAAAACTGGCGACGTCTGGAGTGGATTGTAAAGGATTTCCTTTCTGCAAATTGTGCAGTATTTGAGACCCCTCGTCTTACGAATCAAGTATTTGATCATATACGCGGTTGCATTGCTGAATTGGCAGAAAAGTTGAATGTCCAGAACCTGCTAAACCATGGTCAGCAAAAGAATGAAAACTGCGTGTGGATTGTTGGAGAAATTCATGCCATGGAAAAGCTCAAAGCTGTAGTCGAGAGAGAAATCGAAACCAAGAAAGCGAAAATACAAGAGGACCTGAGTGTGACCTCCAGGATCATTCCATTTTTTCCGCCACATGTAATTGATTACATCCACAAAATGGGTATCTTCTCTGAGCTGCCAACTACCGTCCGCAATGTAGTAACTGACAAAAAGAAAAAACAACTGACAATTGAGGCAACTCCTGCTGGCTTTGAAGATGTTCAAAGCCAAGTAATGGCTCTTGTGAACAATCTTGAAGACACTCGTTGCCAAGAGAATAAGAAAAAACTGTTCATGAAGGTATTAAGGACTCAGCCTGCTATTGAAGGACTTGAGAAGGCTTTAGCAGATAACAGGGTGGTGGCTGTGTGGACTCATGATGAAAGAACTGTATCAATGCACTCAGAGAGCAAAGAAAATTCACAGCAGGCAATGATTTGCTTGAATCAAGTTATTTGGGAAGGACATTATCCTACAACAAGGCCTCTTGATGAATTAGAGCGAAGTCTTTTATCAGACCCAAAGTGGTCAGATAAGAAAGCTGAGATGGAAAGCGCTGTATCACCTCTTTTCATTGAAGAAAACCGTGTAAGTCACCAAATTGATTTTGCCGGTCTCACAAAACACCGAAATCATGTGTTAGAAGAGGTCAAAGGTTTCTTTGACCAGAATTTGATCAAAAAGGAAGTGTTTGTTGGGAAAGGCAAGCGTGTGACATTTTTGTGGACGTTTAAGTATGAGGCTGCGATTGAATACATTCAACGGGAGTTTCAGGTCGATGTCATTCGACAACCCGAGTCTGAAATGCTAGAGATAAGTGGAACAAGCAACGGCATAGCAAATGCGAAGAGGTTTCTGAAGACGGAACACGAAAATGTCAAGAAAGATTTGCATCAAGTTGAAAACCCAGCAAGGGTTCAATACATCAATGACTATCCAGATATCCTAAGCGATGTTGCAACCAAGAACCACTGTGTTGTTTGCATTCATGACGATGAAGACAATTCTGAATCTGAAGAAACTGCGACTATGTTAGACTTTGATACAGCCAACTTCCATGTTCGTCTCCCATTCAACAAAACAGTTTGTGTCGTCCAAAGGGGAGACATTACCAAGGTGCAGTCATGTGATGTCATTGTGAATGCTGCAAATGCAAATCTAGATCATATTGGTGGATTGGCACGTGTCATAGTAAATGCAGGTTAGTAGTTTGATATAAAATATTTTTTTCGAAGAATGAACAGCTGGGGCATAGAGTGGATTCTGAATGTTTTTTGGAATATCTTGTAGGCGACTATAAGTAATGCTACTGATTCCTCAAATGGTGTTGTTGGGTGGCTACTGGCCAGCACATGACTATGATTATGAAAATGAGACTGATGAGGCCTACACGTAAAACACAACCGCAATTAGTGGGCTCAATTTCATATTCCGATCTAGTCATTTTGTCATTTTGATATATACTTTTCCCTGTCTGAAGAAGGGTTTGATCAAGGTTTACCATTGTCAGTACTTGTTAAGTAGGTTTTCCATCATCAAGTATTAATAATGCTTGTGTTTTTGTCCGTTGAAGGAGGAGACGAAATACAGAGAGAGTGTCACGACTACATTAGACAACACAGAGTTCTTACTACTGGTGAAGTCATGTCATCTGGACCAGGGCGACTGCCATTCAAGAAAATCATTCATGCCGTTGGTCCTCGATGGACAACAAAGGCTCATGAGGCCAAACATGTTCGTGATCTTGAGACCTGCATTGAAAACTGCCTTGATAAGATGATAGAGCTTGGTCTCACCAGCATAGCAATTCCACCAATCAGCACAGGAATATTTGGTTTTCCTCTTAAGTTAGCCGTGGAAACTATTGTAAAGACTGTTTCCCGTTTGGACAAAGAGATGGATCTCCCTGGTAAAATCGTATTCATCGACAACAAAACTGATAGTTTGCAGTTGTTTGAGCAAGAGCTAAGTGCACTGACTCGCAGTGTCAAAATTCCTTCACAACCTAGGAAAACAACAAAACGCCCAGGTAAATCAATATACATACGTGTATTCTAAAAGTTCTCATTTATGAATACCTTTTTTGTCAATTTCAAAGACTTCACCCAAAGAGAAATACAGATGCACAGAATTTCTATTTGATGTTATTTGTGAAGAGAATAGGTTACAAATATCCACAAAAGTGTCAGTTTGCTTGTTTGAGAACAAGATTGTGAGCAGGGCTCATACACACTGAAACACATAAATAGGGATAATGGCTAGACTCATGGAGATCCGGGAGCTTTGGAGGTACGTTGACCCCAAAAGAAACCCAATCCCCCATAAACATGTCAAAGAAATTAAAATGGGATGGCCTCGTCATACGCACAGATAATCAAATTCAGTTTTGTTTCGATTTGGCACGCATGGAGACTTACTTGCAGCTGTTCTTTGCCTGGTTACAGTCAATGCTAACATAGGAGGTACTGTTCCTAGCATTCAGGTACTGTGTCGTACCTCATTCTGTGTTGTGTTGGATGCTAAGATTGCATGAGATTAAAAGTGAGATTAACTCAAGAATAATTGTCCACTTTGAGATTACGATTTATCTCCAAAATACGTGATCGTTGCCAGGCTTCCTTACATTAATGTCAGGAAATATGTGGCACAGTTATTTGAATCAGGGACGTGGTGACGTGGCAGTAGTTTATGCAAGCATACTGTAATATAAAGGCCAATCTCTTTATTTCCAGATTTTGTGAGGCGCACACCTGCTCCTCCGACTCCTGCCAAATTTACTGTCAGCGACCAAAGAATACAGATAACCGGCCAAACTAATATCCAAATTGTTTCTGGTGATATCACAGAAATATGGGTAGGTAATGCTACAAGCATAAGAAGTTTTATTATAATTCTCAATGGCTTGTTTTCTACTAACTGAAATTACTGACTGGCTTTGTAATATGACCAGAAAGTGACTTACATGTACATAGGGGTATACAAAGGGTAATACTGGATGTCAGAAGAACCAGAACCTGAAAGAGCTATTCTGTTGGGAAATACTATTATATCAATATACATTCTTTATTGATAATTCATAATTATTGATATTCATTATTTTTTGTATAAAAATATTAGATATATTAATTATAAATTATGATAAATTACTTTTAAAATCTCCTATGCATTCTGTAAACACAGTACTGTACAGTGCATATATACATACTCTGGGTAGTGATTGGAAGTTTCTGTTTATTGAAACAGCTGGTGGTGGTCCATAGCCTACTCTGCCCATTGGTAGTGGAACCATTTTATTCAATTTAACTCTGAAAATTTGAGATTGAAAATAGAAATCCGACAGATGATGATGAAATTTTGAGATTTTGAGCATGCTCATTCCCAATTCCACTCTCTCTTTCTTGTTGGATTGAACCATTCTTTGGTTATGTTAACAATAAAGATCAGCCAAAGATAATAGTAGTCACATAAAAATTCTGCGATTCCTTAAATTCACTTTGTTCAGCACCATGAACCCAAATTTAGGGTGCGGAAGATGCTGGGCCTACTGGCTTCTGAAAGTATTGATGAAAAGATTTGTTCCGTAGTTTTCAGATATGCGAGAATGAAATGAAGTTCATTGGAGTAGTGCTTGCCCCCCCCCCTCAAGCTTGAGGGAATAGAGATTGATAATATTTACTTGACATGAGGCTGAACTTGATTCTTCCGAGCCATACACATTGCAATTCAATTACGTCAGAAAAGGAATCTTATACAGATAAACTATTGTAATTATATTACAGGTTGATTCATTGGTAAACTCTGTGGGTAAAGACATGAATTTGGGACAAGGTAAAGTTGCTCCTGTGATATCAAGAAAGGCTGGACCTAAGCTACAAGAAGAATGCTCTGGTATGGCTCCCATCAGAAATGGTGAAGTTAAAGCAACTGGTGCTTATAGAATGAGGCAATGTAAGCAAATCTTACACTGCTGCCTGCCAAACTTCAACAACGACCCCAATACCCAGGTAAAGAGCAATTAAAGTATGAGTAAAGAATTTTATACAGGCTGTTCTCGCTAACATCAATGTTGATCTTTCCATTACATCTAGACCAATTTTCTGTCCAGGTTATTATGTACCTGTCTATTCATTTCAAAATTTTGTCTCGCCAAAAGCTGACGTAGCATTGTGGAAAGAGGGTTAACATCGGCTAATGTTTTGAGGTCATATTAGGATGGTAGACGTTCTGAGGTTGTATTACACGAAGAACATCAATGCATCAAACTTCTGATTTATATATTAATGGTGGCTGAAAGAAACATATCGGCCATCGTTAGAGTCAAAGTTAACCATGACATCCGATCTAACCTGATGGGGTCGGTGGCTTTTGTCACAACAGAAATTTTTGAATGTGAATGACATGTATTTTGGATTGCGAATTTTGCACCTGTTTGAAAGTCGTCAAACAACTGAGTTGACCTTAAAATTTTGCTCGCCTGGTATATCGTATAATACAACATACTTCTCCGTTTCTTGGAAAAATTGTTATTAGTATGTGTATCAGTAATAATTAAGGAGGTCAGGGATCAATTTTGTGATAGGACCCTTGAATAACTTTGTGATGATAGCCTGAAGTTATGAGTCATAGATCTAAGACTAACTAAACAAGCAACACTTTCTTTTTTTTTTCTAATGCTGAGAACTCAGTGCTTGTCCCCTCTTGAATAAGATGCTTACAACTGAAATGTGAAAAAGTCCTCAAACACTTGTTGTTTTGGTGTCGAGTGGTGATGTATTTTAGGCTCAAGTTTTGCTATCGACACAAGACATGGTACGAGGGCTCTTATATGAATTGTGTTGAGTCAAGACGGGGCAGCATGCATAAGCACATTACCAACAATAGGCATGCCATGCAAATTCTGTGTTCATCCAACGGATTATATCAAAAACTGGGAAGTTACAGGTAGTAAACCAGCTACCAGCAGCCTATGTTGCAATAGGACTGTCTCGTTTAAATCAAGTAGACTGTCTAGTCTTGTCTCCTCTTGATAATTTCTTGACCCTAAATACATCACTAGTGTTCATGTATGCTGAGTCCTGCTTTTTTGCTGGTTTTATTTTAAACATTCTTGGCAAAACAGATTTTCGAGCACCCTATATGCCCTTGAGCGCTTCAGACAGTTATGGTTACTGTTTTGTCTAATCTCTTGGATTCACTGTATGTAGCAATTGAAAGGTGTGGTTCTGAGTTGCTTGAGGCTGGCTGACAGAGATGGACACACCTCCATTGCCTTACCAGCGCTTGGTACTGGGAATCTTGGCTATCCAGCTCAGGATGTTGCTAGGTGTATGATTAACGCCATAATCGAGTACATAGGAGATAATAGCTCCAGCACCATTCGTAATGTAAAGATTGTGATCTACACGGCTGATCGACAAACTCAGAGTGTAAGTACAAAAAAGAATAATCAGGTTTCAAATCATGCCATCCCATCTGTGATGTTCGTGTTGAATCAGAGGCACTATTTAGATTACTTGGTGTCAAAATGATCATTGCAATTGTTTATTCGCATGATCATCTATAGCATCAATGACCTCTGATGCATTGTGAGAAATCTAGATGTTTCTATTGTATCTTTTCTGTACAGATCTACGGAGTTGTATGCTACTAATGAAGCAATCGATTAGTTTGATATGATCTCCCACTTACAGCTCTGCCAGGATTCAAACAATGAACCTCATAATCGAGAGACCCATACCCCTCCCATTTTACAGCGGGCTCTCCCTCTCACCGTCAAAATGTGTTTGGCAAGACCCAAAATTTTAGCATCTATTTTACAAGCATAGGTAATGCGGCAAATTTGCTAAAATTTTGGTATACCAACCTCGTTTTGTTCTGTTGGGATTCATCTTTTATTTTGTTTTGACATGTCAACTTGGAATTGTCCAACTTTGTGAATGCGCTCTTGTGGCTGCTGGGTCAAAGATTCAGTATACCTCTGATCACAGCTTTGCAGTGATTAAACATGTATTATTACAATGAAATTAATCAATTAACTGTTTTTTCAACTTTGAACGCTTTTATTTGTGGATCAGCTATGAGAGTGAATAAAAAAAATTAATTTATAAGGCTCTGTTTGCAGATATTTGACTCAGTCTTGTCTGGTATGCAGAATACAGGCACAGCTTCAGCAAAGGCCTACACAAGGCCTGCCCATCATCAACCTACCCCTTTCATCCCTAAAGGTAGGATAGAAGGCCACATATACCTACAGAAGTTTGTTTCACTATATAGATTTATTTCTACATCAGTAGTTTTAGTTTGCATGGCTAATTGGAATGGATATATATATATATATATATAATGATTTAAACTGATGCCGAAAAATAATGAAAGAAAAAGCATACATCTAGGATTGCTGAATGCGGATTGCTGATATACTAAGTTGATAAAATATGATCGTACAGTAGAGATTTAAATGTTTTTAGCTTTTCTTTTGATCTCAACTGTAACGGTAGTGCATTGTAAGTAACAGAAACTTTATATCTGAGCTTGTCTGTATGATATACAAGATTCTGACTACTACTTACTATTAGCTTATATAAAAACAATATGATTTGATTTACATTTTGAACATTGCAGCCAATCTGAAGTTATCTCCCTATCATATTCTATCTTTGCAGCAGAAGCAGCTAAGAACCCACCAAATCACTACACAATCAGTGGGAACACTCTGGAGTTTGGCAATGTAACTTTGGACATTGTATCTGGGGATATTACCGATCGAGAGGTAAACATTGATTGTGAGATTGTACTCAATGAGAGTGGGATTTTATTGACGTGACACCTAGACTACTACCAATAATATTTCTTAATATCCGTACAGATGACAAAGGTAGTAAAATTAATTATATTAGAATGCTGAGGTAGATACATAAAGGGTTACTTCAATCTTTATGCCCTAACTTTTTTTGAAACGCAATTTATGGTATTGCACAAGGCATGTTTTGCAGTTCGTCACAAACCGGAATCCAGCTGTCCTTCAAACTGGTTTGGTCGGGATATTTTTATTGAGCTATACTGTGAGACGTCAACAACTGCCTATTGCGGGGGGTTGTTTGCAAAAATAGCATCATCAGGAACATGCTGCATCAATATAGAATTTCCCAGGTTTCCCCATTTGCATTGTGTTCTACCTGGATAGGACAAGTTGATGGCCAGATGATACAAGCTACTGATTGATTCTCTGCACAACCCTAGAAGCAGATTTTTTTAACTGGTTAAAAGTTGACCCTTTAACCAAGGGTAAACTCCTTGCTTTAACATTTTCCTGGTGAATTAGCTAATTTACTCGAAGCCATATGTATTTGGTTTTCTCCTCATGCTACATTAAATATATACAGCAGTGTATGTAGATCAAAAATGGAGTGAACTTTGCTATTTTTAAGATAAGCTACCTCCAAAAAGTGAAACTGACGAAAATTATGCTGATGATTAAGTAGAGCAGGTGTTTTAATTCTGAAACATTTAGCATTTCCTATTTAACTTGGAATAAAACCATCAAGATTTTCTGATTTTTGTCCATGATCCAACCATTTGAATTGATAGTCGTTCTTTTGTAGTAGGTCTACTCTTTCTATATTATTTGAAGAATTAATTAAATACATTATAGCTAAGGATGCTGTTGAGGCGCATTTTGTAACAACTGCGCATTATGTAACAACGCACGCATTTCGTCACAAAATTTCTGCGCATTTTGTAACAACGCGCATTTCGTAACAAAATTCCTGCGCATTTTGTGACAACGCGCATTTCGTAACAAAATTTCTGCGCATTTTGTAACAATTTTCTGTACATACATTACATGCATTATCTTTACACTCTTCTGGTGAATACCTTACAGTTGAAAGCTTTCAGCTCTTAGTGAAGGCTACTGCTGTCAATCCAGCCACTCTAGTGTGGAAATGCCTGTGAATTTCTTAGCATGCGTAATATGTTTGCGTCCCCTTGAGTTGAATACACTTGACATAAAGTGTTTTTCTAATTGTTAAAAATTGATGAGCTTTGAAATAATATATTTATCACATTGTTTGAGCAATACAGGAATTAGGGAGTTTGAATTGTGTATTTGGGGGGACGGGAAGGGGGAGCAGTCCGAAAAAAAATCACGCCGAGTCAAGGTATGAAACCAATATTTGTGGCATTAGGTAGTCTTTGAGTTATACTAACAAACATGGGAAGGGTCAAGTGTGAACAAAAAAGGGTAAAACTTTGGCAGTCGAGTGAGAAGAGGAGGTTTGCAAATTGATAACATGGATTGATGGATTGAGATCGCGTAGCTGCATCAAACATGTAAATCTGCCTCAAATTCTATGCGGCAAAGAGTTTGTGTTTAGCTAGGATAGAGGGAGAGGTGCAAGGCTGGTTCAAGGGGTCTTTCATCAGCTGTACCACATAGAGACTGAAAAACCACTGAAGACAGCATGTCCGGTATTTTGGAGTGTTCCCCTTGTCGACTTTCACTCAATAGCAAGCATCCCGTTCAGACAGGGAAACTTTTCACTGGTGATGTTCACACAAAAGTAGTATAATTTTTTCACATAAATTTTTGTTCAAGTTCTAGAGTGCAGAAGCACAGCAACAACTTGCTAAGTATAGTAGTCTGAGCACACAGACTCTGACACGCTCCGATGACGATGCCTAATTGAAATTTAATTTAATTCAACCGTAAAATGTTTGATGTGTACTTTAATTTAATTGGAAAAATTAGTAATTTAATTTAATTCAAAAACCTTTGGAAAAACCTGAAATCATTTTAGTACAATTTAAGTGGTCATGGTGCAATTGAAATTTAATTTCAATTGAACCAAAGTAATTTCAGCCGTCCCTGCTTTCCAAGGGGTGCCCCCACTGTATATAAGCACAAAGCCTATCAACAAATATGATTAGATAGATAGGTGTGTCAAGGTACAAATCTTATACGGTTGCGGGCCTTTCCTTGGGCCTGATTTTTGGCAGAAGCTTAATTTTCAACAGTAATGTGCTGGGAAGATTTACATGTAGTCACCCAATAAAAAATTATGTATTAGGACAATTCAATGCATATTGTTGGATATATTTTATAGGTTTTTCATCAACAAGGCACCTGGGGAACCTTGTATATCAAGTTTTTAGATTTAAAGCATCAATCAACAGCTCTCAGCTACGGGAATCAGCTATAATTGCCTCCTGTGCTATGCTTGACACCAGAGAAACCCACCCTTTCTACTACTACTTTCCAATGTATGATGTGTTCCCTCCGTTAGGCGCCTCACATCCACACATCCTTTTACTAAGGCACTATAACACGATTGTGACAAATGATGCCCTGTGAGAAACATATGCTACAAAGTGTTCGGAAAAAATACCTTCTTGTTTTTCACTATGCAGAAATGATTTCATTTTGGAAAGCTACCACCTGGGCATAAATTTAGTGTCACTAGAAGCACTGTTACTCCTACTCACTTGTGATGAAGCTAGCTTAAAAGTTTCTTACAGCCTGGATTGCAAATTTTCATTAACTGGCTGGAATTATTTAGCGTTGTTACAAAATGCGTAGAAATTTTGTTATGAAATGCGCGTTGTCACAAAATGCGCAGAAATTTTGTTACGAAATGCGCGTTGTCACAAAATGCGCAGAAATTTTGTTACGAAATGCGCATTGTTACAAAATGCGAAGAAATTTTGTTACGAAATGCGCGCATTGTTACATAATGACCAGTTGTTACAAAATGCGCCTTAACAGATGTTTTTTTGAACATCATGTTCACTGTTCATGGAGAAATAGCAGATCATTGGTATGGTATCTTCCCGTGCAGATTCAGACCATTGAGTCTTTGTTAGCACCTCCAATCTTGAATCAAAACTAACCCTCCGAAACTCATTTTTGATAGATATTTTGTGCATTATTGGACCAAAGTTATAATTTTCCTGTCAACTTCACTCCATCATTTAAGAATCATTAAAACCCATAACGCTCACTCCTGACTCCTTAGTTGGTGTTGATCGTAGCAATATACTCCTCTGGATATTCTTCTTGTGATGATCATATCTCCCCTCCAGCCAAGTACTTCTCTGCAGCAACCTGGTCTGTGTCATGAACCTAATACTTGTATGCAGCTAAATGCGAAATTCAAATGGATGTATCTACGAAGATCCATGTGTATGTGAGATATGGCCATATAAAGAAATTTCCAGAGCCGGGCGATAAAACCTATACTATATATGATACCGGTATACATAATATGTATATTTATGATTTTTCAAGGAAAATTCCCTAGTCAATTCGGTTGGTGAAGATATGAACTTAGGACAGGGTAAAGTAGCTCCAGTGATATCAAAGAAAGCTGGACCTAAGTTACAAGAAGAATGCAATCGCCTGGCTCCCATCAAAAATGGTGAAGTTAAAGCTACTGATGCTTACAAAATGAAGCCCTGCAAGAAGATCTTACACTGCTGCCTTCCGAAATTCACGAGTTCTAGAGAAATACAGGTAACATATTACCATGTTAATAGCAGAGATGTAGCAATTCAGTGTTTTTACGCTCATGATTTCAATTCAAATTCAGCATTAGATTCAGTTCATATCTTTTTGTTCAAATTATCGAGTTGTAGCAAATTGGATGTAAATCCAATACAAAATACAATACAAACACTCATGTTTCACCCAAAATAAGTTCACAATTCGAATCGGCCTTTCCAACTTGATTTTATTTGAAAAAAGATCAATTCACAGCAAATTGTATTTCGTCAGAACTACGGCACTCTTCAGTCTTTGCCTGCATTGCAGTACTACCTAATGAAAGCCTGTAAAACAGCAGGCTCAATAGCTGAATATTCATCAATGTGTTTCCAACGGCGCATTGCATTGCTACAGTGACATCAGCTATGTGTATTACATCAGGTTCTAAACGCTTAGAAAACATTTATTTGTTATGAAGCGTTTTAAACAAATAAACTCAT
>ERZ1740062.592-NODE-592-length-18307-cov-4.763368_pt1 | contig 18307 bp, 14 predicted proteins | sample MGYA00581741_ERZ1740062 | MGnify/ENA primary metagenome ERZ1740062 (study PRJEB43018, sample SAMN04849747) | marine metagenome | isolation source: floating plastic debris | place: Pacific Ocean | collected 2008-09-01 | study: EMG produced TPA metagenomics assembly...
AATCTGATAATCAATTTTGGAATCCCATGAACCGCCTTCCCAGAATCTATCTGCAATGATTTTCTGTTCTATCGCGGGTTCGGTTACCCCCTTTCGGTCACCAATATCGTACACTACGTATTCCTTGGCGACGTAGTCTGCATATTTATCGGTGTTGTTGGTAAACCAAAGGTCTTGGTAGAAGTTTCTTGCAATTTCCTTGTTGATTTCTTCAACAGAAATTTGAGATGCTACCACAGTAAGGCTATCGGATTGTGCTAAAAGAGGAATAGCGAACAAACTGAAAATCCCTGTCAGTATGATTGTTTTCATCGTGATTTGTTTTGGTTGATTGCCTTGAAATTACACGGCAAGGATGTGAGGGGCTTGCACCTATCTCCCAAAAACTATCAGATATGTAACAACCATGAAAAACCCTTTAGAACAAGGCTTTTTCATCTGTTTGAATCGCGATGAGGGGGCCGTTAAGCGGTTGAAGAGTGTTTTGAAGGACTCGTTCCAAACTTTTGCTTAAAGCATTGGGTGAAGTATGAGGTACTATTAAAACCGCAACTATAGGCTACTTCAGAAACATTCAACCCATTTTGGGAAAGTAAGTCTGCAGCGCGTTGAAGTCGTATATCACGAATGAATTCGCTGGCGGAGAAATTGGTCAAGGCTTTGAGCTTTCGGTGGAGTTGCATGCGACTCATGCCCATATCTTTTTGAAAGGTTTCCACGGTGTATTCTGAGTTCGACAAATTGATATCTACTACTTCCAACGCTTTTTTAATGAAGGTTTCTTCAGGGGATTTGACTTTTATTTTGGAAGGCGCCAATCGCAAGGTTTGCTCATATTTCGACCTCAATTTTTCACGTTGAACGATGAGGTTCTGTATTCTAACCTTCAGCTCTTCATTGTCGAAAGGTTTGGTCAAGAAATCATCCACACCAGTTTTGAGGCCTTCGAGCTTTGTATTACGGTCTGCTTTTGCCGTTAACAGGATGATAGGGATATGGCTGGTTTTCTCGTTTGCTTTTAAAGTGTTACTCAATTCAACTCCATCTACTTCGGGCATCATCAAATCTGAGATAATAATATCGGGAATGATTTCCAAGGCATCCTCAATACCCAGCTTACCGTTTGAAGATTGCTTTACGGTAAATTCGTCTTTGAGCAAGGAACGCATGTGGTTACTCAAATCAGGATTGTCCTCAACAATCAGAACAATTTTGTCGGAAGATGCTATTTCTGTCTTCTCCTCATCTAAAGTAACGACTGCTGGTTTTGAAATCGATACATCTTTTTCTTCTATGTCCTCCTGGATTTCTTTGGGTTGGTAGATCGATTTTTTGATTGGAAAATGAAATGTAAACGTAGCTCCGGCGCCCTTTTCGCTTTCTACAGCTATATCGCCGCGATGCAAAAGGGCCAATTCTTTAGATAGGGTCAATCCAACCCCTGTGCCAGCGGCATCGGGCGTATTGGTTTGGTTCTGGTGAAAACGCTTGAAAATGAGCTTTTGGTCTTCTTGGGAAATCCCGTTCCCGGTATCTTGAATTGCAATAGACACCCCTTGTTGGTTCTGAAAGGCTTTAATCATCACTTTTCCTTTTTTTGAGGTAAACTTAAAGGCGTTGGAAAGTAGGTTGTTTAAAACCTTCTGTACCTTATCTTCATCAAAATAGGCTAGTTCGGGAGCATCATTCAGGTCTCTAACGAACTCAATATTGTGAGCAACGGCAAGGGATTCGAAGGAAGCGCAAACAACTTTTAAGACTGATTTCAAATCCCCTTCGGTCACTCTTAAGGAAAGTTTTCCAGCTTCCAGTTTGGAAAGGTCCAACAATTGGTTGGGCAAGTTGGTGAGTACTTTTGCATTTCTATGAATAATGGAAAGGGCCTGCGCTGTTTCGGTATCATTTTTTTTGCCCATGAGTTCCTGTAGGGGACTTAGAATTAAGGTTAGCGGCGTTCTGAACTCATGGGAGATATTGGTAAAGAAGTTCGTTTTTAGGGAATCCAAGGCCTTAAGTTTCGCGTTTGCACGTGTTTTCAGTTGGTAACGGTTGTACACGACACCTATGATTACCAAGAGAAGAAAGGCACCTAGTAGCAGATAATTCCGAAGACTTGTTTGTTTTTGGATTTTCAGTGAGGCAATCTCATTTTCCGCGCCAAGTAGTTCGATTTGTTGCTGCTTTTGTTCGTTTTGGTATTTCTCCTCCATTTCCGCAATGTTCTTGGCAGAGTTCGCAGAAAGGAGACTATCGTCCCTAGCTTTAACTTCCTGTAGGTATTCAAACGCCTTTTTGAAGTCTTTGGTAGTAGCATACAGGTCACTAAGCCTTGACATGACCCAAGTTTGCATGTTGCTTTCTTCGAGAGCATCAAACATGGATTTTGCTTCCAAAAAATATTTTTCCGCATTGGGATAATCCTTCTTTTTATAATACGCTAACGCTAATTGATAGGTGGAATGGGCCTCAGTAGAACGCGAATTGATTTCATTTGCGATGGCTAAGGCTTTTTTATATTTCGCTATGGCTTCATCAAACTCTCCTAGTTCTACGTGGACTTTGGCCAGATATTGTTGTGTATAAGCCATCATAGTCTTATCGTTGACGGCTTCAAAATGGGTTAGTGCCAGCCCAAACAATCTTCTGGCCTCGGCAAATTCTTTCAAGTTTGTTTTTAAAAGGCCCATTTCAGACTGAACCAAGGCAATCATACGCTTATCCTTTATGGCCTTTGCAGCCTCTAGGGCTTTTTGGTAATATTCATCGGTCTTTTGGTAATTCCCTAACAGGTCGTAGGTACTTCCAATGTTAAGGAAAGACTTTGCCCTTTTTCTAAGGTCCGAAGCATTGTATTCCAACGCTTTCCTATCAAATCCAATTGATTTTTCATAATCATTCCGGAAATAGGCGGTATTTGATAGAATCGTGTAGAATTGTATCAAGCTCAAAGAATCCATAGGGGTCTTTTTCGCTAGCGCTATCCCTAAAAAAGCGACGGAATCTGCTTCATTTAGGCGTTGGAGTGATGAAAAGGCACTTCCCATGCCAATATATGACTCGGTAATTCCTGGTCTTTGGTCCAGTTTCTCACCGATTTTTTGGGCTTTTTGATATGTTATCAGTGCGCTGTCTTGGTAGCCCGTGGTTTCAAAGTATTCCCCTTTGGCTAAGAGCGCATTGAGCAAACCTTTTTTAAAATCCAAGGTTGCAGAAAGATTTAGGGATTCCTCCAGATATTCTCGTGCTTTATCCTGTTCTTCAAATTTTAACGATTCGTACAACTGTAAAAGGGTAGCTACTTTGCTAGTGTCGGCAGCTTGGGTTTTCAGCACAGCTAGTAAGGAGTCTGGTCTGCTCTGTGCGGAGAGCATGCAAGTGAAGCCTAGAAAGAGGCAGATAAAGTGTGTGGTGTTCATCCCCAGTTTGGTCATATGGTTGTCCTTTGATAGCTTAAATCACCTGGCGTTTCAGCTAAGCTAGGGGAATGGTATCGGGGATGTATCTAAAGTAGTGATATTACATTGATAAATCCAAATATTAGCTTAGAAGACCCTATTCAATCGATACCATAGGATTCAAGGTCCAACGAAAGATGGAAAAGAAATTTAAAACAAACCACTTGTGCGGTGTGCCCTGGTACATTTAAATTAAAAGTGCAAGCCTGGTTTTTACTCCTGTCTGAAGAAAGTTCCTCTAAAACCTTGAGTGATTTTTGAACCCTGACCACTAAGTGAGAAAATGCCAATGCCTTCAATGGTAAGGCGGCTTTCGCCAATTTCGGCCTCTAAATCGCGGTAGCTTGTATCATCAGAAAACAGGGCTTGAAGGGTATTTTCTTCAATTCTAAAAATACCGGAATTCATAAATCCATCTTCATCTGGTGGAACTTCAAAATCAAATACAAATCGCCCATCGCTCATCACTTCCAACGTAACTGAACCGCCGTTGCCAATTACGCTGAGGTCTCCCAATGAACTGTTAGATTCTTGGAAGAAAAAGGTTTCTGCCTGCCAAGTATCTACCAAAAGGTCGAAATCCAATACAGGGTCCTCCTCTTGTGCCATTTCATCCATTTGGTCTCCGCCACCATCATCGGAGCTACATCCCAAGACGAACAAAGCTGTACAAAAGAGGAAAGCTATGGAATAGATTTTCGCATTGGTTTTTAAAAAAGTGAAAGTAACCGTTTTCATTTTAAGGTATTTAAAGGGTTGGATGGATGTTAATCTTTGTAATAAGATACTTACTTCTTGTTAAAATTATGGCAAGTGTTCGGTTTTTAACATTTTCCTGCCTTTCAATAGATTAAACATATTTGTCTCTTTTTCAGCCGGAATTTTGCATTTTTTTGATGCTAAATGGAATGTTTAAAGTGAAAATCATCTTTCAATTTATTAATACATATGAAAATAGAATTATCGTGTAAAATCTTCGATTTCCTTAAAGATTTCCACGGAAATACGCTTACCTAAAGTGTGCATTTCGGACATTTGATGAGGATTGCTGTCTTTCCAAAAAACTTCCCAATCTTCGAAGGAGTCCCATCTCGCTACGGTTTTAATTATTTGTGGATTTGAATATTCCTGAATCATAAAGCTGCCTCTGGCGCCCTTTACATTTTCATGAATGGAATTTGTAGTTTTTTTCCAGATGCTGATGAAGGCTTCCTGATTTGGTTCAGACACCTCCCAACTATAAACGATACGTATCATGATTGTGCATTAAACGTGTATGAAAGTACAACTTGGTTCGAAAACAGTGTTTCTTTTACAAGCTTCTATTTGAACGCTGTTGAAGGTAATCCGAAGGAGTAACGCCCATTTCTCTTTTAAAAATCCGATAAAAAGTTGCTCTTGAATTGAAGCCTGCCTTTTCATACAGACCGTCCATGCTGTACTTTGCAAAGCTTTCATCTTTCGAAATCTTCAAGAACTCCTCTACTTTCAATTTATTGACGAATTCATTAATGGTTCTGTCGAAATCCCTTTTTATAAACAATCTAAAATTCCTTTCAGAAAGTTGGTGTTTAGAAAGCGAGGTTTTAATATCGAAATCACTTTGCAAAAACACCCTTTGAGCGATTAGTTGTTCTTCAATGTATTGGTTAATCTTTGATTCATCTTTTATGCTATCAAATTGGTGATGAATGGTATTTCCGAAGATGAGTTTTTGTATGCCTCGAATTTCCGAAAGGGCAAAAAGTAGCAGCACACAGCTGGAGACAATATTGAGTGGATGCCAGAAGTACCGAAACGACAAGGTGTAATACTCTTGACTATCGAAATTCAAAAAGGGCAACACCACTATTTCTATATGCCCTAAAAAATGCTTCATAAAGAAAAATCCGAAAACAAATAGATATCGCTTACTAGCCTGAATTTTCAGTCTGGGTTTTTGTTCATGGAATAAACGTACTATTAAGAATGTATAGCCGAGTAGCAGGATGAAACCCAAGGCGCGAATCGAATTGATAATGTATAGAAAGTTTTCAGCGAAAAAATCCTTAAACCCAAATTTTACTATCAAATACACACATGAGACAAAAAGGGGAAGCAGCAAATGTTTGACAAATGTTCTTAAGGGTACTCCTTTTTCCATTCGTCCTATGTAGAACAAATAGAACAAAGGGAATAGCGCTAAGTCTTTATATCCACTTAATATGAAGTTTGCTAGAGGGCTATCTCTGAAAAGAGGAAAATATAGGTTATACAACCAACCAGCGCCAATGATGAAACAAATACAGCCCAATGCCACATTCTTACTCTTCAAAAAACACCAGAAGCCTACGAAAAGAAGTTGGCAGCTAAGGCATAGTAAGAAACCATTGATTAATGTATCAGGAAGGTAAGGGTTCAAGGTTCTTTTCTCATTTCGTGATATGAAACAAATTTATTGAAAAAATGTGTGGGTAAATTTTGGGAATACGGGAGTTTTAAGCTTCGATTAGAACTTAGACAATGGATAAGACAAAAAACACGAACAACTTAAATCATTTCATCATAACCAACCTCTGTTTTTTTATCAGTTTTGGCACTTTGGCGCAAATTTCACCCAATAATGGAAACAAGACCTCAGTATCCCAAGCCATTTCAGAACTACCGAAAACGGTGCCTAGCATGCATCATGAAGTAATGGTTTTTGGAACCTTTCATTTTGATAGAGACAACGACGGAAGCGATGTAGTTGGAAAGTATACCATGGAAGTGAAATCGGAAGAAAATCAAAAAAGGTTGGATTCCTTAATTGAAAATATTGCAAAACGTTTTCAACACACGAAAGTAGTTATTGAACTGCGACCCCATCACCAGAAATTTATTGATTCGTTGTATGAAGCCTATTTATCAGGGGAATATGTGTTGGGAAAAAACGAAGTATTTCAACTCGGTTTTCGCATGGCTAATAAGCTGAAACTCCAAAAAGTATACTGCATCGACAATCGACCACCCCAACCTGAAACGGTTTTGGCCATAGATGATTGGGAAGTTTATGCTCGACAAATGGGACATGAATCGCTCTGGCATGAATATGATGCGACCAATAACGCCCACAATACATACATGGACAATCTTAAAATTCAAATGGGACTCCTTGAGTATTTGAAACTGGTCAATAGTCAAGCCCTTTCCGAAAGGAACAAACAGTTTTGGGTAACGGGCCTTGTAAACCTGGGAGTAGGGGATTCATACATTGGTGCGGATCTGACCGGAAATTGGTTTAGAAGAAATACAAGAATCTTTGCCAATACCAGGCATATCTGTGAAACCAATAATGAAAGGGTTTTTATGGTTTATGGGTATGGCCATAAATGGATTTTGGAAGAACTTTTCAAAGCATCGCCCGAGTTTACGGTAAAACCAGCCTTTTAAACGGTAGAAATAATGACATTTGAACACGTTGCCATCTGGACAGATAATCTTGAACAATTAAAAGACTATTATTCCCATTATTTTGGCGGGAAACCCAACCAAAAATATGTGAATACTGATAAATCATTTGAAAGCTATTTTTTGACTTTTGCCTCTGGGGCAAGATTGGAACTAATGACTATGCCTAATATCCCTTCCAATAAGAATGATACTATCGTAAGACAACATAATGGGATTATTCATTTGGCCTTTGGCGTAGACACGATACTTGCCGTTGACGAAAAAGCGGAACAACTGTATAATGATGGATATCAAATATTAAGTGGCCCAAGAAAAACAGGGGATGGGTATTACGAATTTGAAACCCTAGACCCTGACAATAATAGATTGGAAGTAACTACAACCTACTGAGCATTTAAAATCATTTACATGAACAATCACAAAATTTATCATCAACTACACATACAAGCTACACCTGATAAAGTTTTTGCCGCGATTTCGGAACCTTCACATTTAGAGAATTGGTGGCCTTTACGCTGCTCAGGAACTCCAATGAAAGATGCGATTTACAACTTTAATTTCACCGAGGCCTATAATTGGTTTGGACAAGTGACCGATATTGTAGAAAACCAATATTTTAAAATTAAGATGACGGAATCTGATTCCGAATGGAATCCAACTTCACTTAGTTTTCAGTTGAAAACGCAAGAGGTAGGAACTTTACTTGAGTTTTGTCACAAGGGTTGGAAGGCAAACACTTCAGAGTTTAGAAAGACCTCCTTTTGCTGGGCACAATTACTTTTCGGGCTAAAACAATACTTGGAAAAGGGTGTTGTTATCCCGTTTGAAGAAAGAAGTTAAGATTACCCTTGTCGAGGATAATATTGAGCTATCCCTGTGAAACCTTGTTCATGTAAATTAAGAAGCCATAGCTAACTTGTGTTTTTTGCATAAGCAAACCTTTTGACATCCTTAGAAACCTACTGTTCTCAAGATTTTCCAAACATAAAATCTTCACTGATGCTTTGTGAAATAGCTTTGCTGATTTTACAATACTATCTTTTTTGTATTACTTTACTCTTGCAAGTGAATTCAATAATTGTTGATGTTAAGAACCATTCAAATCATTGCTTTACTGCAAGGCATTTTTTTAATATTTATCTTATTTCAGCGTAAAAAAGAATACAAAAAGGTCAATTTTTGGCTTTTATTGGGATGTATCATGTCGGTCATACTCTACGCTATCGGCGACGATGATTATAACCTTTTTGTAAGTGATTCCGATTGGTTTTTGTTTCATGACACCTTGATTATTACTTTTTTCTTTTTATTCGTTCGGTACTATAAGTCTGGTAAGGAGGAGTTTGACAAAAAAGACCTATGGTTCTTTACTCCATATTTGGTAATAGCTGGTTTTAAGGCTTTAGATACTTATATGCCTATAGAAAAAGGGGTAATTCTAGAGGTAGCTCATGGATTTGTGGAGTTGATATTCTTAGGCATGGTCTTATACACCATTTATGATATTGTAAAAAGGAAAAAAGAAAAATGGCTACTAACCTTTATCGTTCCCTTAACGGTTATTTTTATTATCGATGAGGTAACATTCTTTATCACAAACTCATACGAATCACCTTATTTTTTGGATAGCTATGGCATTATACTCGCCGCCGTATTCTTGTTTTATTATGTCTTGTATAAGCTTATCGTAACTCCTCAGGAAATACTTCCAAAGTCCAATGATGCCAAGTATAAAACCTCTAGTCTTAATACAAAGGATATTGAAAGGCATAAATCATATTTGTTGCGCTTGATGACCGAAGAAAAACTCTTTAAAAACAACAAACTTACCGTTAATGATGTCGCAAAGCAGCTAAATATCCCAAGACAACATTTGTCTGAAATATTGAACGTCCACATGAAAACGGGGTTTCAGGATTTTCTCAATCAATATCGCGTAGAAGAATTTATGGCGTGCTTGCAAAACGAGACCTATAGCAACTACACACTTTTGGGTATTGCGAATGAAGTAGGTTTTAGCTCGAAGTCATCTTTTAATACCACCTTTAAAAAGCTCAAAGGAATGACACCAAGTCAATATAAAAAACACTTGGGTTAATCTCTTCTTTTCACTTCAATAACACCTCTTTTATCCAGAAAAAGGCATAAAACGTGCAGAATGCGCATTCCGGACGTTATTCATTTCATTTTGGTTACTTCTCTAAATTACTGAAAAACAGTTGGTAATGGGCATTTTTGATTAAATAAGTACAACAAGAGTATTCTGAACCTACTTCACTTCCAGGCCGCTCACCACAACCCTACTTTTGGTTTGAAATTAAAGTTCAGACGATTAAAAAATGAAGCGGTTAAGGTCATATATAACACCAAGGAATCTGTTGATTTTCAATCTGATTTTGCTGACGCTCTTTTTATTGTTTGGCTAATTCTATGACAAAATACGCTCAAGAATACAACAAGTACTTTATGAAAGAAATATTGATTTTTGCGGTCTTTTTCGCATCCTTTTTGGGCTCTGCTCAGGAGAAATTCACAATAAGTGGTACCCTTAAAGGACAGGCCGATGGAGAAACCCTTTTGGGTGCCACCATTTGGTTCAAAGGAACCTCTATAGGCACTACTACCAATGCGTATGGTTTCTATTCATTGACCGCCCCAAAGGGAGATTATACATTGGTGATTTCATATCTAGGGTATCAAACCATTGAGGAACCAATTACACTAGACAAAAACACGAAGTTTGATTTTGAATTGGTAGAAACAGCAGGGCAATTGGATGAAGTGGTTGTTACCGCCGAAGAATCGAAGAAGGTCAACCTTCGTACACCGCAAATGAGTGTGGCCAAACTCTCAAACCAGACCATTAAACAAATACCGGCGGTATTGGGAGAAGTAGATGTAATCAAGTCTTTGCAACTGCTGCCGGGGGTAACCAATGCAGGTGAAGGGGCATCAGGCTTTAATGTTAGGGGTGGGGCAGAGGACCAGAATTTGGTATTGTTGGACGAGGCCATTATCTATAATGCCTCTCACTTGTTCGGTTTCTTTTCTGTCTTTAACACAGATGCCATCAAGGATATTAAATTGTATAAAGGGGGAATCCCTGCCCGTTTTGGAGGTCGTGCTTCTTCGGTTTTGGATGTTAGGCAAAAAGATGGCAATAGTAAAAACTTTAAACTCTCTGGTGGCATTGGCGCTATCTCAAGTCGGTTGGCTGTTGAAGGTCCAGCCTTCAAAGACAAAGGTTCCTTTCTTTTTGCAGGGCGTGCCTCTTATGCCAACATATTTTTAGCATTAGCGGGCAATGAAAATCGTGCCGGTTTTTATGACCTTAACCTAAAGACCAATTACGAGCTTAATGACAAAAACAAGCTATTCCTTTCTGGTTATTTTGGGAATGACAATTTTGAACTATCCAATTTCTTCACCAATTCTTATGGAAACCTATCCGGAAACTTGCGTTGGAATCATATTTTCAATGACAGGTTGTTTTCCAATCTCTCCATAATATACAGTCGCTACAACTATGCGCTTGAAATCAATGCCGAGGGAATAGATTGGAAGTCTGATATAGACAATTACAATCTTAAATACGACCTCGGATATTATTTGAATGATAAACTACGATTGGATTTTGGAGCAAGTGGCATCTACTACAATTTCAATCCTGGCGAGTTGAACCCGCTTGACGAAACCTCTGGTATAAATCCCTTAAAATTAGACGATAAATACGCATTTGAAGCTGGTGTCTATACAGGATTAGAGCATAAAATATCAGATAAGCTGACGGTTCAATATGGGTTGCGCTACAGTTATTTCAATCGTTTGGGACAGCAAACCTTAAACAATTATGAAAATGACCTGCCCGTTGTGTACAATTCGCAATTGGATATTTACGAACGTGCCGAACCAATAAGTGAAACCCAATTTGGGAGCGGAAAAAGCATTGCCAGTTTCGGAAATTTCGAACCGAGATTGGCTTTGTCCTACCAGCTCAATGATAAATCTGCTTTTAAGGCAAGCTACAACCGTATGGCGCAATACCTGCATCTAATTTCCAATACCACTTCGGCTACACCTCTAGATGTTTGGGCACCTAGCGGTAAATTTTTAGACCCTCAGATTGCCGACCAATTTGCCGTTGGCTATTTCAGGAATTTTAAGGACAATATGTTTTCCATTGAAGCGGAAACCTATTATAAAACCATAGATAATCGGGTGGATTACATTGATGGCGCAGATTTAATTGCCCAAAATACTATTGAAACCGAAATTCTTGTGGGTGAATCCAGAGCTTATGGATTGGAATTGTTGCTTAGAAAAAACCAAGGAAAATTCACAGGTTGGTTGGCGTATACACTTTCAAAATCAGAACAACGCACACCAGGAGGCACTGCAGGTGGCCTGGGTATCAACAATGGAAATTGGTACAGCACCCCTTGGGACAGAACGCATGACATTTCATTTACAGGAAGCTATAAGCTAAACGACAAATGGCGTTTTAGTAGCAATTTTGCTTTCCAAACAGGAAGACCAGTTACCTATCCCAATGGACAATTTCAGTATAATGGTTTGTCGATTCCAACCTATTCTGAACGCAATGCTGATAGACTACCGGCGTATCATAGACTAGATGTTTCTGCTACACTAACCCCTTGGAAAAACAAAGGGCGAAAGTGGCAGGGTGAATGGGTATTTGGTATCTACAATATTTACAATCGTAGAAATGCCGCGTCCATAACCTTTGGACAGAATGAAACCTCTGGTCTAAATGAAGCTACACGTACCGCTATTTTCGGAATTATTCCTTCAGTTACTTACAATTTTAAATTTTAGAACGATGCACAAAACATATAAACATAACCTCTTAGTATTGATAGTATTGGGCTTTTTTATTTCATGTACTGACACAGTAGATGTAGATGTCACGGATGCTGGCGCCAGACTGGTAATCGAGGCCTCCATAAACTGGGAAAAAGGTACTTCCGGACAATCGCAAACCATTAAATTGAGTGAATCCACCGCTTTCTTTGACAACAATCTAGATGTCCCTGCAATAGGCGCCGTAGTAGTTGTGACAAAGGATGATGACGGCATGCAATTTATCTTTGAAGACCAAAACAATGGCAACTACACCACAAATGAATTCCTACCTGAAATAGATCAATCCTATACCTTGGAGATTCAATATAATGGACAAACCTATACCGCAACAGAAACCCTAAGGTCAGTAACCGAAATTAATAGTATTGAACAAACCATTGAAGGTGCCGGGGATGAGGAGGAAATTCAAATAAAAGTTTTTTTTGATGACCCTTTTGCTGTGGAAAACTACTATTTGGGCGAATTCAATTCGTCGGTAAACCCCTTATTGACATTAACCTCTTTAAGCGATGAGTTTACTGATGGCAATGAGAACTTTATCGAGTTTGATAACGAAGAATTGGTTGCCGGAGCCACCGTTGGTGTGAATATTTATGGTATTTCCGAAGCCTATTACAATTTTATAACCATTCTTATCGAACAGTCTGGCGAGACGGATGGTCCCTTTCAGACCACACCAGTGCAATTGAAAGGCAACTGCATAAACCCCAACAATCCGGATGAAGAAGTCCTAGGCTATTTCAGATTGGGTGAAGTGGTGAGAACTACCTATACCATCGAATAAAATCCAATCATGAAGAAAGTACTTTTCCTTTTGATACTATTGAGCATGATAGCCTGTCAAACCACAATAGAACCGGCGACAAATGAACTTATCATTCCAGAGCTTATTGATAGCCGAAAATCAAATCACGACATACAACTAACACTTCAAAAGGGGCATCATGAGTTTTATCCGAATGTAAAAAGTGAAACCAAAGGGTTCAATGGAAACTACTTGGGGCCAACCATTAGAATGTATAACAATGATAGTACACGTGTGCGCTTTACCAATTCCATTGGAGAAACAACCACAGTACATGGACACGGATTGCATGTTGAGGGAAAAATTGATGGTGGACCTCAGAACAAGATTTTGCCAAACACTACCTGGGATATTACAATTCCTGTTCCCCAACAAGCTTCCACCAACTGGTATCATCCGCAATTAATGGGCAAAACGGCGCATCATGTTCACGCAGGCTTAGCGGGCTTGTATATCATTGAAGATAAAAACTCAATGGCACTACCACTGCCAAAAACATATGGTGAGGATGATATTCCTTTGATTATCCAAGACCGGGATTTTTTTGAAGGCAAAATGAAAAAATACAAAGTCTCTATGGATGAAATCATGGACGGCAAACGCGAAGAAACATTGGTTGTTAATGGTACGGTAAATCCATTTGTGGAAGTCCCTAAAGGTTGGTTGCGCTTACGTTTGTTAAATGCTTCTAATGCACGCTTTTATGATTTTTATTTAGAAAGTGAACAGCCTTTTTATAAAATAGCAACTGAAGGCGGTTTTTTGGAAGAACCAGTGGAAATAACCCATTTAAAAATGGCACCCGGGGAACGAAATGAAATCATGATTGATATGTCTAGTGGAGTTACACAAGAGCTAATGGCAACTTTTTTACCTGCGGATAACGAGGATATTTCAATTTTTCCATCCAAAAAAAGAGTTCTTGAAATCAGAGTTGATGATACACAAATTGCCCAAGGAAAATTACCTGCATCCTTGAATGAAATCCATTATTGGGAGAAGGAAGAAGCAATCAAAACAAGAGTATTTGAACTCAATATGGACATGGAGGATACATCAGAACAAATGAATGGCATGGATATCAGTACCATGTTCGATATTAATGGCAAATCCATGAATATGATGCGTATTGACGAGGAAGTAAAAAAAGGAACCATCGAGGTCTGGAAAATTCGAGGTGATATGATGGAACATCCATTTCACATGCATGGAACTTCCTTTTTAATACTGTCTCAAGGTGGAAAGCTACCCAAACCAGCGGACAGAGGTTGGAAGGATGTTGTTATTGTGGATGACAATTGGACTGAAATCATTCTAAAATTCGATTATGACGCCACAGAGCAATATCCATACATGTACCATTGCCATATACTTGAACATGAGGATGCGGGAATGATGGGACAGTTTACGGTAAAGTGATTTTTTGTTCGATATGTGCTTTTAAACACGGCTTTTGAAGCAAAAGAAAGCGAAGCTATTGTATTGCACATCAATGGTTCAAAAAATTCCATAAAAAAATCTCAATCAATTGTTTTTCTATTAATTGAGATTTATAAAGCGGAGGAAGAGGGATTCGACCCCCCGGAGGTGTGACCCTCAACAGTTTTCAAGACTGCCGCATTCGACCACTCTGCCATTCCTCCTTTAAACTTTTGCGGGCTGGCCGCCGAAGCCTTTGCGTTTGCGGGTGCAAATATAACAAGCTTTTTTATTTCTGTGAAAGTTTGCGATACTTAATTTATTCTGACTCGTATTCCTTTCGGGGGTGCTACTTTTGACCTATGGAGGAGTGGTATCATTATGTATTATTAGTTGTAGTTGGTTTTGCTGTTGGGTTCATCAATACCATGGCGGGAGGAGGGTCTTTACTCTCATTACCAACCTTGATTTTTTTGGGATTGCCTCCTGCAGTTGCTAATGGAACGAACCGAGTGGCTATTGTGATACAAACGGCCATGGCCACGGCAGGTTTTCGAAGTAAGGGTGTTTCAACTTTCCCATTTAACCTGTATTTGGGAATATCCGCTTTTTTTGGTTCTATTATCGGTGCTTGGATTGCCGTGGATGTTAAGGGTGAAACCTTTAATCGCATTCTGGCCATGGTAATGCTAGCGGTTGTATTGATAATTCTGTTCAAACCTAAAATGCGAATGGAAGAGATGCAAGAAAGGCTTACCGGGAAATACTTGTGGCTGGGGATTTTCGTATTTTTCTTTTTTGGGATTTATGGGGGATTTATTAACGCAGGTCTTGGATTTCTCATGATTCTCTTTATGCATTTTGTCAATCGCATGAATTTGGTACGCGTAAATGCCACCAAAGTTTTCGTGGTGTTTGTATACATGCTATCTGCCTTAGCGGTTTTTGTATGGAATGATAAGGTAGATTGGAAACTAGGACTTATTTTGGCCATCGGAAATGGAAGTGGTGCCTGGTTCGCGAGTAGGTTTTCCGTAAAAAAAGGAGAAGGATATATCAAGACTTTTTTGGTAGTAATGGTGGTCAATATGGCCATTAAACTTTGTTTTATTTAGCAACATAAGCATATGCCTGGATTTGAATTATTTGGAGATTTAGAACGTGCTTCGGTAAACGAGGTGTTGGATACCGGAGTACTCATGCGCTATGGTTTTGATGGCATGCGGAAGGATAGATGGAAGGCTTTGGAGTTGGAACAAAAGTTGGCGACCCGAATGCAAACCCAATATGCCCATTTGACCAGTAGTGGCACATCCGCTCTGACGGTTGCTTTAGCTTGTATGGGAATAGGGGCAGGGGACGAGGTCATTATGCCCACGTTTACTTTTGTAGCAAGTTTTGAATCGATTTTAGCCGTAGGGGCTGTTCCAATTTTGGTGGATATTGACGAGACCTTGACCTTGAATCCAGAAGCGGTTCAAAATGCTATTACGCCTAAAACCAAAGCCATAATGCCAGTACATATGTGCGGCTCTATGGCTGATTTGGATGCATTGAAGGCAATTTGCGAGGAAAACAATCTGTTGTTACTTGAGGATGCTTGCCAAGCCATTGGTGGGACTTATAAGGGACAACCTTTAGGTAGCATTGGTGATGCTGGATGTTTCTCTTTTGATTATGTCAAGACCATCACGTGCGGAGAAGGTGGTGGACTTATTACCAGTTCCAAGGATATCTATGAGAGGGCACACATGTACTCAGACCATGGCCATGACCATATTGGAAAAGATAGGGGAGCGGAGGCACATCCTTTTTTAGGCTATAATTTTCGGATATCTGAGCTCAACGCTGCCGTGGGTTTGGCACAATTGGCCCGTTTGGATGATTTTTTGGCAATCCAAGAAAACCACTACGGCATACTACGAAGTGCTTTGGAAGGTATTGAAGGACTCTCTTTTCGTAAAGTTCCTGATGGAGGTGTGGAAAACTATTCCTTCCTGAATTTTTTCATGGCCTCGGAAACGCAAGCCAAAAAAGTACATGCTGCTTTAAGCGCCGTGGGAATCGATGCTTGTTTCTATTGGTACGATAACAATTGGCACTATTATCGCAAATGGCAACATCTATTACAAGAACAAAGCCTTTTCAAATTACCTGAGGAGGTTCGGCTACGAATGAAGGACAATTCAGAGAATGATTTTAGTCTTTCCGACCAATGGATGGGCCGAAACATCTCCTGTTTGGTAAAAATCGGATGGGAGGCCGAAGCGGTGCATCAGCGTGCTCAACTAATGCGCTCAACCATTCAGGCTGCGATTTAATAGGTTACGTACTCGACAATTTCCAATCCATACCCAACCATGCCCACTCTTGGGGTTTGTCGCGAATTGGTTAACAAGCGAATCTTGGAAATATTGAGGTCGTGCAATATTTGAGCGCCAATACCAAAATCCTTGGCGTCCATTTCAATTTTTGGGGCCTTGAAAATTCCATCTTTTTGAAGTAGCTTGAATTCACTTAAACGGTTGAGCAAATTGCTGGTAGGATGGCCCTGGTTGATGAAAATCATGGCCCCTTTTTTGGCAGTATTCAACGCTTCGAACATCTTCGTTAAGGTTTCGTCGGGATTACTGGTCAACGTACCCAGAATATCATTGTTTACCCAAGTGGAATTGATTCGGGTCAAAACCGATTCACCCAGCTTCCAACTTCCTTTAGTCAATGCAATGTGCACTTGGTCATTAGTGGTTTGTTGATACGCCCGTAATTTGAATTCCCCAAAACGGGTAACGATATCGAAAGACTCTTTTCGCTCAATGAGGCTATCGTGCTCCATGCGATAGGCTACCAAATCTTCTATAGAAACGATTTTCAAATCAAAGCGTTTGGCAACTTCTTTCAATTCAGGAAGTCTTGCCATGCTGCCGTCCTCGTTCATGATTTCTACGATGACCCCAGCGGGTTGTAGTCCGGCCAAGCGCGCAAAGTCAATAGCAGCTTCCGTATGCCCCGTTCGACGCAAAACCCCACCTTCCTTGGCAATTAGGGGGAAGATATGTCCTGGACGAGCTAAATCGTGTGCTTTGGTATTTTTGTTCGTAAGGGATAAAAGGGTTTTAGCCCTATCCGAGGCTGAAATTCCTGTGGTAACGCCTTCACCTCTTAAATCCACTGAAACCGTGAAAGCCGTCTCTAAAGGGTCGGAATTATGGGAAACCATTTTGTTTAGCCCCAAGGTTTTGCATCGTCCTTCCGTAAGCGGCGCACAAATGAGCCCTCGTCCATGTTTGGCCATGAAATTGACCATTTCTGGGGTGATTTTTTCAGTGGCAGCAACAAAATCTCCTTCATTTTCACGGTTTTCATCATCTACTACGATGATTACCTTGCCGTTTTTAATATCTGCAATCGCCTCTGGAATGGTGTTCAATGCTATCTTCTGTTCTTTTACCATCATAATTCGTTACTCTTGCTCCGCTTTTTTCTTCTTCTTGAAAAGGTTTTTGAAAAAGTCAATCAAACCACCAATGCCCACTAGACTTCTATCCGTAGTGGCCCGTTTGGTCAACACAATGCCCAAAGGTAACATGATAAGCGTAGAAAGCCATGCCCCAACAGAAGGATGAATGTTTCCTTCTTTCGCATAATTACCAGCAAAAACCCCTATAAAATAATAAGTCAAAAACAGGATAATTGCAATAACCATGGGCAAACCCAATCCACCTTTTCGAATAATAGCTCCTAATGGAGCGCCCACGAAAAATAGAATAATGCATGAAAAAGCCAAGGCATACTTCTGATGTAGTGAAAGAATATGGCTATTGTAAAACTTAAAACGTTTTTGGAGCTCTTCTTTTTTGGCTTCAACAGTAGTGAGGATTCCATTTACAGAAGTATGGGCATTGTTCAAAATTTGGATTTGCTGCCAATCGGGTAAGGCCTCGATAATCTCTTCAGGACTTAACACGGCCACCGCTACCGTATCTTTTTCAATTGTAGTTTGTGCTAGGGTATCTTGAATCTGGGTAACGGATATGGGTGATTTTTTAGTCGAATCTTTCGCAGCCACTACTGGGAAAGCACCCATGCGCCTTGTGATGTTCTTGGAAAAGGCATCAACTTTTTTGAGGTTGTCATCCCGCAAGGAATCGATGTCCTTGATGAGTCGAGATACATTCTTCATTTTGTTGGTGGTGATATTTCCATCTTCTTCCAAATCTTGATTGTTGAGCTCAGAAACATCAATATTGATGGTATAGGTTTCGAACTTCGACTTGGCAAAAGGATGTTTCCGATTTTCATTGTTATTTTT
>ERZ1740062.593-NODE-593-length-18284-cov-11.012014_pt1 | contig 18284 bp, 12 predicted proteins | sample MGYA00581741_ERZ1740062 | MGnify/ENA primary metagenome ERZ1740062 (study PRJEB43018, sample SAMN04849747) | marine metagenome | isolation source: floating plastic debris | place: Pacific Ocean | collected 2008-09-01 | study: EMG produced TPA metagenomics...
GTTTTTTGGGTTGGGGCTCTCTATATAAACACAAAAGAATAACCCTGGGAAAAAATGGTGCGTTTTTGACCAGCTTCACCTGCAAAGTGAAACCACTTGCACAAGTGACAATGAAACCCTAAAATAGGGGATGTTTTCGCAAGTCCCCTTTTTGAAGTTTTGGGTGGTAATTAGGTGACATTTTTGACCAAAAATTTTAAGTGGAAAGGAATGCTAAACTCGTCAGATGAGATCAGGGGAAAGGGGTGCACACCTCATGGGGTGGCTGAGTCTTTATGACAGCTTTTGGTTTGGTCAAGTTTCCCCCCGGATGTTAACTACAACAATACACAGTCAGTTGAAATGACTTCAAAGTTTGATACATGACATGATAATCAAGAATAGAGCAACATCCTTTATGACTATACCCTACTATCGTAAGCATTTCTTGGGTGCCATGGGAGATACAAGCAGTGACTGACCAAGCACCATAAATTGCTGAAGAGGGATTCTACCCCAATGACCAGCTTCCAGACTCACTCTTTGGCCAGTGTCCCTGTGGCCTATACTGATGAGGCGTTTGGCGATGAGTACCAGATGTCTCTATCGCATTCTCCTGTCGCCATACTGTTGTTCACCCTGGCAAATGCAGTTTGTTCAAGTGTTATGCTTGAGACAGTCTAGTAATCCATATGTATCATATCCTGATTCAAGTTGCCTTGCCCCATGGACTGGAATTTACGTTGACATAAGGTATACATGTACTGCACATGTATGTACATATATTTCTCTATTTTGCATTAACCTATGCCTTATCATCATCTTGTGGTGTAAGCCTCACTGCTGTTTTCACAGCGATGTACGTGATATTTGACAGCATATAGCTGTAGACTGTTGGTGTTAATCCTATGATAGTCCACTACGCACAAACATTTTGGTTGGTTTTGCTGTGTGAGGAGAGGCATAGAGTTATAACTTATATTATCCATGCTCTAAAAATCGCTGTCGTATTTATTTACTCTTGCTGTTTCGACTTCCAGGTGTGTGCCGCGCAGATATTACTCGGTGATTCACATACTCGTTCCCAATGTGTCATGAACTCAACACTGTTTGTAGTAGCTTATGACGAGCTGTAGAAATATAAAAAGTCCTCTAGGCCTACCACCGATTGAGATTGTGGTAGATCTAGATGGGCCACATTCGAACATTTCTCCCTTCCCTTTAAAAACGAAGACAAAATAAATAGGCTTAAATAAATAATTCAGCTATGATACTGTTATATAACCAATATTCCAATAAATATTATGAGTTAGATGTTTATGACAGTGTCTATGTCTAGGTTAGGTGCGATGTGGTATAGCAGACTCGCAGTTTCACTAGCTTGAAGATGAAATGCTGTTACATTCCCATATTTGTTCTGCTAGGAGGATTTCTCATTTCTAAATGTACAATGAAAAAACCTTTGCTTAGCCCTCTAGAATTTGCCTCTGTTGATTAAAGTTGCCACCTCATAGATCAAAATTCGGCTAGGTGACCACCTTAGCAAGGGACCACTGTTATTTTGGAGAGCTGATGATTGACTATGAATTGTGACCAAGGGATGGGAACTGAGGAAATGGACTGATATTGTTTCTATGACCTCATGTACACAGATCTTTGTGTACGACATTGTGCTTCAATCCTGATTGGTGTGTATCAAAATGTCAAAACGCTGCATTGTGTCTTGTCTCTTTGTTGAGATATTTGAAACTTGAGGTTCAAATATCAAAAGTGCAATAGCTGTCAACATGAGAATGGATATCAAAGAGGAGAATTGAAACTAAGAGCAATTGTTGCACTTTTAATTTGGCGCTTGAAATTCAAAATGTGTGATCAAAGGTTTGGTAATTGTGGTCTGTTTGGTTGATTGATTCTTTCATTGGTTTGTCGGGAATTTTTTGTATTTTTAATCAGTCTCTCAACAAGTTGAAAAACTGTAGATAACACTGTAGTCTAAGACTAAAAGCATTGTGTTTTGAGCTACGAAATTATTTAGAAGTGGGGAAGCTTGCGTGGGGTGGATTACATCATTCTTATAGCTCTAACTCATCGAGTGTTTCAGTGACATGTCTCATCTTATGTCTAGACACCATCCATGCGGACAGTCGGCCGGGTCATTTATCTTAATAAATCAATTAGTGTGTCTATACTACGTACAATACCATCACCTATCAATTGCAGTAGCTATTCTGGGACTCTGAAGAACATTACACGGGTCAAGCTATTACATCCAGATTGACTGGACCTGGTCTCCTAGTATAGATATCGGTATAATAGGTATTAGAAAAATTGTGCTTTAGTTGTGGTGTGTCAACAGACTATATGCGATCCAAGATCAACATTAAACCCTCAGTCTTGAGGGGTATTCTTATTCTAATAATTCTACACAATTATTGACGTGAAAGGTGCTCGCTTAAAGGTGTATTCTGTAATTTCTACTCTGATCTGAGATAAATGTTAGAGTAGCATAGTTTGACAAAGATGCTTTGGCAATCTGTTGCATAGATGGGAATTAGAAGAAATGAATCATTGCTCTAATTGACGGCAATGACTGTATATTTAACATGCCTGACTTGTGGTACAGGCTTTTATTTACTATCAGATAGCTGCAGTTTTAACAGCGAATAAAACGGTGGCCAGGGTACCTAAGTTTTCATACGGAGACGTTGGTATGTCATGCTGCAATGCTTTTAAATTTTCCAGGGTAGACACATATCCCTTTCTTAACCGCGTGATGATTGAGTTTAGTTGGCAGACAATACAGTACATATAGTAACAAGTACAATAAGTGCATGGTTAAACTTTTATTATGGCATGCCTACGGCAAGGTGACAGCAAAAATTGCTTACTTGTTCAGATTTACCGCTATTGAATTTTCTAGACAGCTATATTGTATTGAGAAGAGAATGTGATGGAGCAGCTACCCTATCTTATGGAAACCTCCGTATGCCTGAGACATAATACTGGAAAAAAGTGTAGTCACAACCGTTGAGAGTAGTATTAGCATATCGGTGTGTAGTGTACACAATGGAGAAGGGATCTTCTGGTCATTGAACTGGAGCACCTCTGTATTGTACACTGCATTCAGCTTATTGAATTATTATGTTCACTCATCCAAATTACTCGACATTGTTGATGGCCATGCTATAGCACTCCATGCACCGGGAGGTAAATTACCTTGTGTATAGCGGCTGCAGACAGGCGTGTGTGTGAGACGATTGCTTAATATTGATTGTGCGGTGAAGTTGCTTTGTATCACTGCAGCTTTCTGCTATAAAAAATAGAATTACTCCAGGCACCGAATTAAGTGCTTTGTGAGTGTCAATTAGGATAACTAGTGTTGGTTATTGCATTCAGAGCGGTAGACTTCATTCAGTCTATTTATTTGGTTTGATTGAGCTGGTTGTACACATTCTATTCCCTAGACTCTAGCGGTGTTGGTCAGCTTCAATTCTCTTTTTGCGTTCATTCAATACATAGGTGCATCGACTGCTAACAATGAGAACTATGTGGGAGTTGTAATGACGTGTTAGACTTGTTTTACCTTGGAGAGGAGGATTAGCTAGCTCGGTTTAATCCCTGCAATTCAACTTTGTCTCTCAGTCATTGTGAGAACGGGACAACGTGTCAGCTTAGTGTTTGGTTGAGGTCTGGTTTGAGTGCTAAAAATGTCTGCATGTGGGGTGTTAGTGGCACTCACTAGTAACACCCCACACACTGCAAGTTTGAGCACCTACTTTCAAACTAGTTGTGATGAATAAAATTTGGCTGGGCAAGGTGCTTACCCTCTATTATATGGTAGATCCTGGTGTGATCGATGCAAGTGGAACTCAATATGTAGACCAAAATGTATTATCAAACTGAACATACAGTGTAGTCTGACCACGTCCGCTCCTCATAGTTGCTGTAACTTTGGCTAACTATTGTATTGTGTTGAACACAAACGTGTGATGATTTGCTAGTTATTTTTTAAAGGTAAGTTATAAATATCACTTATGTTGCATGAATTTTGGTTGTGAAGTGTTGTATTTGGGAATTATCCTACATTCAGCACTCACTTTAATACCTTCTTGTTTTATTTATAAGTTATTTCTTCCATTTGAAGGTGCATAAGTAACAGACCTGCAGCAAGACGTGATCGATAAAGTGTCAGATGAATGGGCAGGATAGGAGCCACCCGCTAGCAACAACATCCACTGGTGGCAGCACATCTACTGTAGTCAGCAGTAATGGGGCGCCGAGTGGAGCGGTAAATAGTCAGTCCTGGTTGCGCGATATTGTCGGGGATCCTTCGATCGCTGCTCAAGCAGGCATCATAAATCCTCGACATGACGCGCAAACCTCTCTATCTAATTCCGCTAACATCGATGCCAGTAGTCATAGCAGCTCTAGGCCTCCGTTGAATAGGTTCCCGTTTAATCCACTGCTCCATCCCCTGTATAGCGGTAGTAATGGGAGTGCTGGTGGTATACCAGCCTCATATTCCCATGGCTTACAGAACGTTAGAGAGAGGTCTACCGCTCCTCATACAGTCACATCTTCTCTGGCTGAGGGTAGTCTGTCTGCTGGTATTCCTGATCAGCAGTCACAGCGACTATTCATGGCCTCTGCCGCATCCTTACCAACAGATAGCTTGAGCTCCCGTCCCCATTTCTCACTCCCACATAAAATCCCTAACCGTGACCCGCTGTCTACCAATAAGTCTCCTGCTATGAGTGATGTCGATCACAGCATGCCTGCCAAGAGGTCCAAAACAATAGATGACAACTCCAGTGCAGGGCAATCAGCAGCAGTGGTCCAGCCACACCATGCAGTACCTGCGATTCCACATAGACCTGACTATTTCCATAAAGGCTCTGTGATACAGCTAAGCGAACAAAAGCTGAAACGAATAGAGGACTTGCAGACTGCAGACTTTGAGCAAAGTGCTGAAATCAGTGCAAACCTCAGCTTGGATAGTAGCACTGTTGTAAAAATAGTTGAAGACAAGATGAGAGGAACTGCATTTCTTACATTCAGTGTTGGTGATCGTCCTAGACAGAAGCAGGTCAGTTCTAGTAGTGTATGAGAAACATTTTGTTTACAACATCATCTCAATGTTTACTTTTGTTATCATTGTTTTGTTGACTGATTGTTTACTCAGTGTTATTTTACCATGCCTTGCACTTTCAATAAGGATTGCGACTCATCGGTGTATATTCCCATCCCCTTTTCCCACCCCAAAATAAACTCATGCACTCATGATACAGAAGTTGCCTACTCACCAACTTTGACTTTACATGAGAGGATAACTCCACTATACTCTGCTGTCAGATAATTTTATTATCTCATAAAACACCTTTATACATTTTTGTTTAAACAATTACTCATAATTATTTCTCGTGACAGGTGGAAGCAACAGTGGAGGCTACTGTGGAGCATCCTTTCTTTGTTTATGATCGAGGCTGGAGCTCAGTCTGTCCGGAGAAGACGCTAAAATACTACAAAATGCAATGTAGCCAATTACATGTTCTTGATAGGTGTATTTCGTTGACTTTTAAAGACAACATGTCTCTAACTGCCAGCTCCCAAGGAGCATCATATGGTGTTCAAAACTCCACTAGCTCACAAAAATGAATTGAAATATGCAAAATGTTATGTCATTAAATGCGGAAACAAAACAAAAGATCTGGATCAAAGTCAATGTGATAAAATGAGACAGGCATCGGCCCTGTTGTTGTGGAAGTTCTAAATGTATGTCTATAACACTGTTAACATTGCTCTAAGCTTTGTTTAATTATGTCTGTTTTGTTTAAATTAATATGGTAATGTTCTATACCCTGCCAAGCAGGTTTTATACTGTCCAACAATTACTCATCCCAAGTTTGCTCGATGACAGTTTATTTAGCTATAATTTTATTGAATGTAGATACATACGTTTCATCATCTTTTGCCATTTGACCTTCTAGCAGTTTTGACCCTCATACTGTTTTTGCTTCATACCCATATGAAAGTAGGCTATATCAAAATTGTTTGTTAGTAACTGATGGTTTATATATTTTTAAGCGAAGCATTCGCAGTCCCATTTCTTAATCAGATTTTAATTTTTTTCATTTCCATTTTAATTTAGAGATTATTCCCCATCATGTGATTCTGCATATGTTTTTTTTAAAGTTGAAGTGTGAGCAGGAGTTTATTTTTGACTTCTTTTTGATACAGCTGGATGTATGTACATGTGTTTATATGTGTGAAGGATTTCAATTGCTGGTTTGCATCAAGTCAATAGCCACTGAATTATGTTAGATTTCCATAAGGTAGATCACTCCATGTGGTTGGTTCTCATCTTTCATTCTGATCTCAATTTAATAACTTGGTAATAATCATAGGATTTGAAAAGATTTTGCTGATGAGTAAAGTTGGTGGAATAAAGTTGTAAACCGTCACCACCTTTATACCGTTATAATAAGATATGTAAGCACATTTTTCTTCCATCGCTTCCTCCAACCTGTGCAATACAATATTTTCTGATATATACTATTGTTCTTCAACCCTTTGCTAGGTCCATGGTCGATGGGAATCAAACTAATGCCTTACTATGCATGTGCGCATTAGCCTGGGACAGACACTCCCTCGAAAAAGACGGCAAAATTGAAGTGCTTGTGACCTCAATTGGTACATTAATACTTTACACAACTTGACTGCCACGGATTTAAGTAATTCCATCCCTTAAAATTCCATTCGACACTTTGGGGTATGAGTAATTGCAGCTATTGTTCTTTTTTTCCCTACTGCATAGTTGCAGATGATTAACTGCTGGGTAAGCGCCTAATATTGAGGCGACTCAGTGCCAACAACATTAGAAAACCAGCATTTGAGTACAAGTTTTAAAAGCAAAATAATGTTTGTTGTGGCATGAACTTTGATATTATGTAGGCTATGAAAGTATTATAAAGATACTGGGCAATTTGATTATTTCAACTACAACCACATATAATAAATTGCTGCAGCTTTTCCTGATCCCGATCTGACCATTTGCCTAAAATATTCAATGATCAGTATTATATGTTAGCGGGTGAGAGCGCAGGGATGAACTCGCTAAAAACTGGAGATATGATACTTAATAGCCTCCAGTGACTGCTATCGAGAGGCTAAAAAGCAGGCTATCTAACCTAAAACCTGAGCGAATCCTTAGGTTCTAGCCCAGTACTCAAAACTGTAGTTGTCCTCTCCCAATTACAAATTTAGTACGAGAGGCCAACTCTGAATGAGTTAGGTTTACCAGGAGTTGTGCTCTTTGTATTATTTAATCTATAGCCTGGGATTTATGGTCATTACCTTGATGGGTATGTGTTTGTGATAGGAATAACATATAGGCTCTTTCTTTATTTATGAGACCAGGCTACGCAAATCCCGCATTTTAAACGGTCAGGGTCAGCCATATTTTCTCTTCTCCCTCTGATCAGTGTTTGAATTTATTTCAGCTAACTCTTATTTTACACTCAATTTGTTATCCGTAGGTGTTGACTATCTTTGCAAATTCTGCTACTGAGGCATATCTCTTTTTAACAGTTGCTATTGCAAATAGCTCTTTCACAATGGCTACTAGGCAAGTGAAGAAGACCACTACAACTCGCACATATCAAACCAGCAGCAGTGGTGGGGCTGGTGATTCCACTCAATCTCCATTCAGAGGAAGGAGTCCTTCACCAGCTCGAATCAGTCGTTTGCAAGAAAAGGATCAGCTTACTGGTTTGAATGATAGGCTTGCTGCTTATATAGATCACATAAGATCTCTGGAAACAGAAAATCAGAAGTTGCATGTTCAAGTGCAAACTTTTGAGGAGACAAGTCAAAGAGAAGTCTCAAATATTAAGGAGTTGTATGAAAAAGAATTGTCTGCTGCTAGGAAACTCATTGATGATCTTTCCAAAGATAATGCTCAACTTACTGTCAGTGTTGGCACATACAAATCTGAGGCAGAAGAATGGATGAGAAAGTAAGTCTTGTTGTGCAAGCATTATTTATTATCAAGGGATAGGACTGTATAAGAAGTTTAAAGATAGAATTTATTTATTAAAATGATGACGGAATTGTACCTAATCCTATTACTCCTTGATTGTACTGACACTCCAACTTTGCATTTGTAATAGTATAACCCTAAACTAGATAGGCCAAAGTAGATCAGGCCAATGCTTCCGAGTCTTTAAAAAGAGAAAGGTTAAATTTCAAATGTAGCAACTTAAATCTACCACGGAACAACATTGGTTTGGTGGCTTCACTGCATAGTGAGGGAATATAACATGCTACTTATTACAATGGTGTGATGGTGCCCTGGCATTTTGACTTCGTAATGACTACTGACTGATTTACAGTTGATATCCGTGATCAATATATGTATGTATTTTGGCCATAGCGCCATTTGGCCTGTTCCGCCTGAAAAAATGGTTGCTTCTTATTGTTGTTGTAAATCCAGTGCTCAAAGAATATAAATGGAATTTCGAAGATTGTGAATGACGGTTTTATTCAGGTAACGAAAACCTTTTGATAGTCTTAGCGTCAGCTGCACTGCTTATTTTTCCTTCTGTCACATCCAGTTTTTTGGGTTTATCTGGCTCCTTCACTGTCAATATATCGTTATGGAAACTTTTGATTTGGGTACCCTACTCCTAGGACTAGGTGTACACTTGGTTGCGCCTCTGTGTTTTTGAACATTGAAATCAAATTGGTCTCACCTATTATTTTATGTGTTAAGTGATTACTTTTCCAGAAAGGCAAAAATTATCATTTGGCTTTTGTGAATGGTCAAATCGCCGGGTCATAGTCCATTGATTGATCTTGTTGACTATATTCTGTCTTGACAAACTAAGGGGGCGGCCTACCTAAATTTCATCTATTTTCTAGACATACTGTAAAAGACAGAGAGCTCAGTGCGCTACAAAAGAAGTTAAGTGACCTAGAAGCACAGTTGGCTGATCTGAAGTCACAGCTCTCTAAAGCCCTTCTTGATGCTGAAAATTGGAAGCATCAGTATCAGGTAAGCGATGAAAAAAGTGAACATTTCTTTCGTATAGGACGAGGTGCTCTTTGGATTTGGTCTAAATTATAGTCATACTCCCCACTGTGATGGCCTCACATTGTGTGAACTGAAATGCTGCAGTTATTTAGTGTCAGGGTGTGCTAATTACAATACTAAGGTTTGAATCCTCGTCTAAACATAACAATTAAAGAATTTGTGGAATGCATTGACAATAGTCTATTCAAAAGATTTGTCAATGAAACTAGAATGGCCATCGTATTTCAAGGGAAGCTGGATTCATAAGTTGTAATAAACAATAGCTGCACTGATTTCTTCTGTCCGTACAATACCAAACATTCCTGTCCTGAAAGGGCAGCATGCTTGTGACAAAAACAAAAGAATATAATTTCTCAATCAATAACTTCATCCAGGTTTTTGAATTGATATTGTTACATTTTACAAAGCTCAAAATGGACCAGCTTTTTTGGGAGCAGCATTAGGTGTGCCAATATTGAAGTGATTCATTATACTCGCATACTTTGTTGAAACCAGCAGGCATCATGCGAAGTCGCCGAGTTGTTCATATCGTAAGTCTATTCCGCTGCAATTGGATTCTCTATACACATTTTACTACATTATGTGTTGCTGATAGGCTAATATTGAACTTTTTTCACACGATGATTGGTATGATTGTTCTCTTGCAGCAAGCAAAAGCAGATGTTGCAGATCTGGAGAGACAGTTGGCTTCTGCCAGAAAACAGCTGGAAGAGGAGACTCTGGCCAAAGTGGAACTCGAGAACAGAGTACAGAGTCTCAAGGTTAGTGAGCACTTTATATTTCTACAAAGCTAGGGGCTATTCCATTAAATACCCACAGGTTAAACAAGAAAGTTTTTGGAGAGTGTAGTGTTTTTTCCAAAGTATCAGCTCATAAGGAGAGAAATGGTGAAAATCTCACCCTTACTGCATTGTGTGATTATTTCAACATGGTTCTGGATTAAACAAAGAAGAGGAGAATTAGATTTCCAAATTTTTCAATGGGAAATTATTGTACTAACTGTCAGATTTGTTGCTTTGTAGGAGGAGTTGGCTTTTAAAGCTCAGCTTTATCAGTCAGAGTTGGAGGAGACCAGGACCCGGTTAGAGTTTACTATGGATGAAGTGGACAGTAAGACTCAGAAAGAAGTTGAGAGCAGACTGAGAGAGGCTCTCGCTGAGCTCAGAGCACAGCATGAACAGCAGACTCAGATATACAGAGAGGAGTTAGAGACTATGTATGAATCTAAGGTAAAGGGCATGGAGGTTTAGATAGCCTACTAACCGCTGTCATGGTGTTTCCTATCAAGAGGATTGTGGCTGCTTATGGTTGTTTATCTGGGCTTTCTAAGTGTGTCATATCCGTCGGTGCAGAACCTGTCAACTGTCATCGTTTACACTGTGTCAGCATCATCGTTTGATTATGTTGATTATACTGTTTAATGTTTAGTGTCTCATGTATAATTGACATACTGCCTACCTACAACTGCCTGCTAAAAGTGGACCAATATTAGCTAATTTTGATAAAACCATGTGTGGTTTCAGAGTCTGTGGTAAGCAATGGAAATATCTACGAGACTGAAATTCACTGGTATTACTGATGTTTCAAGTTTCGTTTTGGTACATTTTGTTTCACAGATTAGGGGATTAGAGAAAGCCTTAGACAGTCAAGATGGTGCGGACGATTCTATAAGGATAGAGATATCATCATACAAGAGTAGAATATCAGAGCTGCAGGGACAAATCAACAAACTCACCAACCAGGTGCTGTGTGCTAGTGAATCATCCCATATCAATCTATGCTATCTTTGATGAACTGAGTTCTTATCAATAGTAACTTGTCAAGTTCTATTAGCCAAGCTGAATTGTCTTACGCTCGCTCAGATATTGGTCTCTAATGAGGAAAAGTAGCCTTCCCGTTGCCAACACACAGCAACAGTGTACGTTATTCTGAGCTAAATAGTCATGGGACAGCTGTAAATTTTGGCCGTCCTGAGAGTAGAACAACCTCAATCAACAGGTCATTCCAGCCTGTATGCAGTGTATGCAAGTGTTTAAGCATGGCCCGAAAGTGTGTTTTCTTATATTAATATGAATATAGTGTCTGGTTTTCTTTGCTAATACTATGTGTGTGTGTGTTTTTTACAGAACGGTAATTTGGAGGCTCGAGTTGCGTCTCTGGAAGCAGACCTGGCCTCAGAGAGAGACCAAGCTAAGCATATGGCTGAGTCTAAGGAGAAGGAGATAAGGTTCCTCAGACAACAGATGGCCGATCAGATGAAGGAGTACCAGGACCTGCTTGATATTAAAGTCAGTCTGGATCTGGAGATTGCTGCTTACAGGAAGTTACTGGAAGGAGAGGAGGAAAGGTAAACTCTACGACTGTCCCTGCTGAAGTACATACTATGTTAACACTCATCCTTAAAAAATACACTGGAGACCTTGAAGATTTTGGGGTGTAAAAAAGCAAGATTTTTGAAGAATAATTGAAAACTCAAAAAAGCTCACAAAAATCTATGGTATCAGGATTTTTACTGAGATAAGCAGGATATGTCGGATCAACATAATTAAGCCAAAGTCAAACATTCTGTACATTCACCTTACTACAGAAATTGTTAAAGAAGCAAAATTAGTGGATTCCAAATAAGCAAAACTATACATTTCGAGTGTCTTTGACGATACGCATGAGACAATATATATGTATGAGACAATAATGTGAAAAAAGTTAAATGTTTTGGTAAAACAGTTTTCCAAAAATATTTCATTACAAATTGAGATCTCTGTGTGTTTTGATATTCAGGTTGAACATGTCACAATCATTCACTCAGTCATCTACAAAGTCTACACCACGTAAGCGTAGAAGAGGTGATACTTCAGTACAGCAGTCCTCATCAGACTTTGTACAGGAGACTAGCTCTTCCTCAGACAGCAGATCATCGTATGCCAGCTCTGGTATGGTACTAGGTAGCATGGAGATATGTGAGGTCAGCGAACAGGGAAAATATGTCAAGGTCAAGAACATGGCTGATGAGGTAAAATATTGTTTTATTATAAAGGCTTCAGCAACTATATATCTCTTGATTTTTGCAGATAAAAGGCTTCTTTTCAAAAGCGAAGGAAGGGTAAGCCACCGCTGGCTGTTGTGGATGTTGGAATATAACATGTAAAAGGCGTATTGTTGCTGTTTGCCGATGCCTCTGAACCTAGCCGCTAGAATTTTTATGGCTGTAGCACCGTTCAAAAACAGTATTTCAATGATCAACTACCTTTAGATTGTTTTCTGTTGTCCTCACATTTCTGTTTGCTTTAGCAGTAACATGAGTTATTGATACTGTTTAAATATTGTATTACTAAATGTATAGTGAATCTCGTACTAGTAGGCTTGAGGCAATTGTTTTATCAAGGCAGTAATGAATAGATGTGTACCGTAACACTTTATCACGCCTTACTTGAATTAACTTGGGGTGTTTGTTACATTAAAAAAAGTTGACATTTGATTCTGCATGCTATATATAAACTTTGTAGGGCAAAACTCAGTTCAAAAAGTTGAGTTGCTGGCACTGAAAATTCTTTGTTGCTTTCTCCTTCGATGTGATATCGGCTATTTCTTCTGTTTAGGAAGGGACTTTAGCAGGATGGAAGCTGCATCACAAAGCTGGTGATAATGAGACTGAGTATAAATTCACACGAGGAGCAAAACTTGGCGGCGGAGAAATCATCACTGTAAGCGACTAGTTAATTAATACTTTGGAGACAATTGTGTTTGTGTGAAAGTGTTGAATGGACACATAGTAATTGTCATTGTTCTCAAATTCAAGCTGCTGCAAATTACTATAATTAATTGGACATTTTGAGATTTCAAAATTCTGAACTGCAATGTTATATAAGTAGTGGCGTGGCAAGCTCCCTATAACACCATAGTTTTATGGCCATGTGAAAATGAGTGCCAGACAATTTTTGTGTTCACTGTTTCCTGTATTATTTGTAGATAATTTCATTGGATGCAAGTCATTGTGGTTGTTTTTGTAGGCAATATTGAAAATCTATCATGCTTGTGTATTTTACCTTTTTCATATAAATCACTTACTGGGTTGGGTCAGTTGTCCATTATGTTGCCACATTTACTGTACGCACTTCTCTTGATATTGTTGATTGTTAGGTATGGAGTTCAGATGCTGGCGCAACACACGATCCATCCACCCATAACTTTGTCATGAAGGGACAGAGATGGTTTGTTGATGATGTGATGAGTACATCTCTTACTGACAAAGATGGCAAGGTAAATAATGTGATATGTACTCAATTATTAGCTTCGACTTGTTTCCCAGTGTTATTGCAATGTATGCATGGAGCCTGGATGAGATAGTTAAATCAGCAACAGGGCTGTTAATTTTTCAATTTTATGTGGAAAAAAGTATGAGGTGGAGTTCTTTTTTAGCAATGTGTGGGAATTTTTTTAATGAAGTAGTAAATAATAACAAAATGTTAGGGGACATTAAAGTTAGCTTATTGAGCGTGGTGAAATGCAACAATTTTGATAAAAAGTTGAAAGAGTCTGAGCTTGAAAATGGGTATGTTGAATCCAATAATTTGTTTAGGTGCCTGTTGCTGTATCTATATGTTGTTTGAGCCAGCCTTGTACAATCTTTGATTTACTTTTCCTCTATTAACAGGAGCAGGCAACTCTAGAGCTGAAACGTTCAATGCAGAGAACAATCCTCAAAGCAGCTAGACCTAGTGACAGAATGGTAAGTCTTCATTCATATTTATGGGTTATCAATGGAGTTCTATTGTGTTATGAAATTATCTGCAATCTTATACTGTTCATGTTCAGAGGCAAATAAATGAAATGGTTTCAAACCTGTTTACACACATTCTTACTGTTTTCAGCATAGAAATAGAAAACACAGAATGCTATTTGGTCTTTGTATCAGGTGTAATTATTAGTATGTATTATCTGTGATAGTTTTCTCATCCTTATAAACTGACCCAAGTCAGTAGAAAACTACCACTGATAGCCAGCCCTCCAGAATTTACCATAAGAGGGTTGACCCTTCAGAACAACTCTATTCGGTCTCATTTCTTTGATTCCGGACTACATGTATTTGGCTACTACATGTATGCATTCTTCTAATTTGTAGACGGTCTCTGAAGATGGAAAAGGCTGCTCAATCATGTAAAGATATCCTGCCTGCCGTTCAGTGTAAAGAAGTAACCAGACGCAATGTACATTGAATCACCTGTTGTAACAATGGATATGCAATCCTTATATGCTTAGAGCTGATTAGACAAATTCTGCTTTCCTTCTGATATTTCAAAGACATCATCAATCCGGTATTTCATTCTGCCCTCTTATAGTCCTGGCTTTCATGTAAAAATAATTGTAGTGATACTGTTACGCTATCATAGTCATTTGCTGCTTACCATTACTCCTATTACTGCTATCAAAGTACACCTAGTAACCACGCCTTTTCAGAATGGTTTTATCAAAGATGAAAATATCTTCTTTTTTTAGAGTAGAGGTCCTCCCGTGTATTATCTGTACTTGGTGTATTCTTTCATCAAGATTTTTCTTCTGGTTGTCATGAAGTGAATACCGGTTTTACAGTGGATAACTAACACAATGTTATTGTAAAAATATCATGTTATCTAGAACAATTATTTGTACATAAAATAAAATTGCGATCAGCAAAAGCAGTATATGGGATATAATGGGTTTAGACCATTTACCAGTCTTGGTTGTTCATATTCTAATTTAACACACTAGTAAAGCTTGTTGTTGGTCAACAGTCGTCATCTAAATCTAATCAATAGCTCTATGGTTTACGCAATGAGATCAGGTACCACTGTTATACTTCCAAGCTCTATTCTGGCCTGAAGTGAAAGAACATGTATGTCGACGTCAAGATAATAGAATACAATATGCCCTGTCAAGTTGATGGCAACCATAACATTAAATGCCTCCATACATTTTGCAACTAAACAATAGAACTTGGATTAGAATGGGGGGGGGCTTATATATCCACTCCGGTTAGATAAATATATATAACATAATTGATAGCGTGCAATTTGACAAGTTATATACCAGTTTGATACAACAATACATGGTCACTGTTGTATTTGTTCGTCTTCTCCGTGTGAATGAGCAGACGACTCAGGGTTTTGAGCAGTTCAGTAATAGAACATTTCACATTGTCAGTACAGCGGAGCAATTTGGAACTATTTCAGTTCCTCTTTTTGTTCACACTCCGTTGCAACATTGTTATCATCATTGAACTGCATTCGGATCAATAGTTATCATTATTTATTTGGAGTTCATCACCAGCAATCCAAATTTTAATTTTTTCATTTCTAGCCAGTACCTATAATGACCTAACAAGTGGAAGCTGCCCACAAGCAGTTGTCCCATGATCCCACGACTTACCTACCCTACCTAATACTGCTGTATTGTGTTGTGGGTACAGTCGCTCCCAATCGTCATATCTGGATCATTGATATATACATGCCAATGATATGGATACGACAGGGCATTTATAGTATCTTCACTAACAAAAAAAAAACCCAAAACAAGATGTACAACGTAGTTTTGGGTTGGGTTAAACCATGCTAATACTAATAGTCAACTACTAGTTTCCATATAAATGCACTTGCGTCTAACTTTATTATCATAGTGTTCTACCCACTGAGTGTAATAATTATGTATATCTTCTTTGTGCTTAAACACTATTCACAAAGATAATTTTTCAAATACATGTATAATTATCGTAATTTTACTAGGCTACTTGAAATGAGGCCGGAAAATTTTATCAATGGAAAATTTTCGAACGATTTGCAAGTTTTAAACTTTTTTCTCACGCGTGTTTGGCCATCAGGCCGCTGTGAGCTTTTTGTTTTTCATTTTCGAATATATCATATTCAGGGTTGATATGGAACTTCACACATTTATTGTTACATAACGATACAGAAAAATCTATACCGAGATCTGCGCCACAAAGGTTCACAGTCAAACAAATGTGAAAAGTCTGGACACTGCACAGCACAGTCATAAGAATATGTACTCATATAGCCAAAATAGCTAACTCACAGTGAGAACAATGTATGCTGGCTGACACGAAATTTTGGCACCTGATGTACTACATGTCCTCTGATGATCTCGTTCAGGCTGGAGGATTTCCGGAATAAATGAGAATAAATCTGTTAGTGGTATTTAGACTGCCTGTGCCTCCCTGCAATGATAGAAGAGAATGTGAGATCTAAGATATAATTAAACTTTTACAGATATGTAAAGAGAAACTATGTTTAATGGTAAATCTGGTATACAATAAGCATTCATGACTGTGTCACCAAGATAATACTGTAGCTGCTTCTGCTCAAAACTTTCATGACCTGCAACAGCGTCAACATGCCATCCATAAAACCTACGCAGAGAAGTCATAGGAACTTTATTCGAATATTTGTTCGTGATTGGAAAAAAATTCGATGACTGCCTGACAACCGTCACAAAAAATGTTGGGGAAATTGGAACATCAATAGAGAACTAAGCAAAGATCAAGTAAAAACAACCACTTATTCCTACTTACTCATATTGTCATACTTCAGAGCGTAAAAAATTAAACTGATGGTTCCAATATAGTGAACTAAGCATGCAGCTGAAGGTTTCTTTGGCTGCATCCATTTTATTTGCCATCTGTAATAGGCTGCAAAACAAACAGAATTATAATCAGAAATTTTTATGAAAATGACCAATAGATTGCGGATTTTTTTCGTATTACGAATGAGATAAATTGATCATTCTTCTAATTTCACAAGCATAATATCGATACATAGCACTGTCCCCATCCCCATATCATACACCTCCATCCAAAGAATGACACATTTTTTTAACATTTTTATCAGGCCAATTTCCAAACAACATTCTACCTAACAGTATGATATACATGTGGTACAAACATAGACTACCCATGTCATCAGTAAATTCAAATGTCTCTTTGTCCCCAAGCTGAATGTCCCCAAGCCCCAAAAACTAAACCCCAAGCCCAAACTCAATAAAACCCATAAACTCAATGCTAAAGACCCCAAACACAACAACCAACCCAAAAAAACCTAAGGATGACAAACTTCTCAATAAGTAACATAGCACTTACATCTCATACCAGCTCGCCACATGTCTATTGGGTTAACACTACGCCGTGTCAGCCAGGCAGGCAACTCTGCTAGCTTTACATCTTTCCAGTGGGTGTCAGCTACAAAATAGAACCTCACTGTGAAATTTTGGCGTATCAACAGGAATCGGAGTTATAGGTTTTGAGGTCTCCGAATGATACTACAAGATAATTATTTTGGTTATTGCAACGGCATTTCTTTTTGCCTACAAATTCAATTTATCTCAGCACCTCCTCCTACAAAACATAATTCCAATCAATCCTGTTACTGATAAGAGGGCATGGTGTGTAATGCTTAAATGGCACTGGAGAAACACTGCTACTGGTATACTGATATTCCATGTCCCAGCTGGTCTACGGGTTTAGTACAATTGGATATGAATGGAATAAATATGATTAAGCAAAAAATTGGTTGATCCTATAAAGCTTGTTGGTATAATCTAAATGTAAAAGGAAGAAATAGCACCACACTGCAAGAGATATATGAAGCGCTAATTGAATGGAGGTTTTATTGATTAAAAAGAAGGGAGATTCACATCAGAAAATCAAATGGCTGGTCAATTCTAATTATGATCATGATATGAATGAAACGAATGGTATGAAAGTAATTTAAGCAATCATGTGTTCAAGTATTTTAGGCCTAAACCACAACAGACCAAAATAACCTAGCTATCCAAAAGAGACCTTGTGCCTATATGATATATGGTTACACCTCCTGATATATCAGTGCTTACAACCTATGCACATTCGAAAAAACTGTTCGTGCACCTAACCAGATCTACTACACCTAGCTCAATTAATACAATTAGCTATCTTGGATGTCTTGTCTATATATGTTGTTCTCTCTGAGGTAAATTATTTAGTAAATACATCACCGTGCTCATGTGTTCCGTTCTCTCCGAATCCTTTCATCATATAATGCAAATGTAGGCCTAGGCTTAAATATGTATGTACCATAAATAAATCATGAAATATCGGCCTACAGGCAACAAAAGAAGAGGAGTGTTTCATCGAATCCCAGATGAGGATGTGCAGATGGAGTTTTTGATATAGATTAGAGGATTGAGAAATGCA
>ERZ1740062.594-NODE-594-length-18259-cov-5.420073_pt1 | contig 18259 bp, 19 predicted proteins | sample MGYA00581741_ERZ1740062 | MGnify/ENA primary metagenome ERZ1740062 (study PRJEB43018, sample SAMN04849747) | marine metagenome | isolation source: floating plastic debris | place: Pacific Ocean | collected 2008-09-01 | study: EMG produced TPA metagenomics assembly...
CGAAGGATCGGTTATTATCAAAAATAACATCGTCCAACTATGGCGGGCTTACAGATGCGTGGGTCCAAAAGATTTTCAACCTAATCTATCTGGAAAACATCAAAGGTAGCGGGCGGCTGAAACTCTTGCCGTTTGCCGAAATTCAGAAGGTGCGCGAAACGGGCGATCAGGTCACTCTTGAAGGTACCGAGACATATACTGGCCAATTGTTCGAACTAGCGGTGGATTGCGTCGTACTGGCCACGGGCTATGACACCGACCCCTTAGCCGGTCTGCTTGGCGATTTGCGGGATCTGATTTCCTGTGATGACGCAGGGCGACCTATTGTGACCCGCGACTATGCCGTAAACACCGGAAACAATTCGGACATTTCCGTATACCTGAGCGGCCTTTGCGAATTCAGTCACGGGATCAGCGATAGCCATAGCTTTAACATGCTAGCAACACGGTCGCGGATGATCTTAGAGAACATTTCGGAAAATCTAGCGCGGGCATCGATCTAGTGCGATGAGGACCGTTGTGATCACTGGCACAAGTAGTGGCATAGGCCGGAAACTGGCTCTGCATCTTTTGTCCGAGAAGTGGCAGGTAATAGGTTGCTCGCGCCGCGCCGCGAAGGTCGACCACCCCAATTATACACACAGTTCTGTGGATCTGACCGACGAAGCCGCGGTCGGCGACATGTTCCGCGATATCGTCGCATACGAAACGGATAGGATCGCACTAATAAACAATGCCGGCATGGCGAACATGAATCATTTTTTGCTGTCGCCACGAAAGACTGGCGAAAAAATGATGTGTCTCAATTCGCTGGCTGCCATTGATTGCATGCGTCACTACGCCAAGCTGCTGCTGAAAAAGGGAATTTCAGGCGGCAGGATCGTAAACTTTTCCAGTGTCGCCACCTTACGGGCAATCGAGGGTCAACTCTGGTATGCCGCAAGCAAATCGGCACTTGAATCCGCAACGCAGGTTGCCAGCAAGGAACTGTCCAGCATCAACGTGACGGTGAATTGCATCCAAATTCCCTATTTTCGTTCACCCATGTCCGGCTCCATCGGAAAAGACAGGGTTGAAAAAATGCTGGAAAATCAAGTCATAAAGCGGCCCTGCACCTTTGAGGACATTGCAAATGCGGTCGAATTTTTCCTTAGCGCCAGGTCCGATTTCGTTACGGGAGAACTGCTGTGCCTCGGCGGAAAGGGCTAGGCTGCTGCCGTGGTTTTTCCGAGAGGGGTGATCCCAAGCGCTGGCATCGGCACACAACGCAATTTACGTGGAGGACGCTAGAGTTGTTACATTCACATCGAAGTCAGCCAAGCTTCACCAAGCTACGGTTGAATGAAACCGTTGACGTGGTGGTCAAAATCGAAGCCGGCAACCCCACGGGATCAATAAAGTACAAAACAGCACGGAACCTTTTGGATCGCGGCGAGGCTCAAGGGCATATCGAACCCGGCTGGGACGTGATTGAATCCTCTTCCGGCAATCTAGGGATCGCCCTTGCGGCCTTGTGTGCCGAACGCGGTTATAAATTTACTTGCGTAGTTGATCCGATCGCGTCCGAACAAAGTCTGGCGACCATCAAAGCACACGGAGCCCAGGTCCACCAAGTGCAAGAGCGTGACGCCAACGGCGGATTTCTTGGGACGCGCATTTCTTACATTCAACGGTATGATTCAGAAAACAAAAAGGTTTACTGGACGAACCAGTATGCTCACCCAGCCAACCCAGAAGCGCATTTCCTCTACACCGCTAAGGAAATTGACGAACATGTGCCCAATATTGGATTGCTTGTGATCGGGGCCGGAACGACAGGTACACTAATGGGATGCAGCAAATACTTTGGAGATCGGGTGCGGATTTTGGCGGTGGACAGCGTCGGTTCTATCACGTTCGGAGGGCAACCCGGCGATCGCCACGTGCCCGGCCTGGGCACAAGTTGCCGCCCGCCGATCTTCAAACGCTCGGATTGGTGGGATTTTGAGGCCGTGCCAGAGCGCGAGGGGATTGCGATGTGCCGTAGGCTGGCCCGAAAACTCGGGTACCTTGCAGGAGGATCCACAGGTCTTGTTCTGGCTGGTCTCGCCCGCCGTCCAGACCATTGGGGTATTGAGGGAGCGATTGTGGTCATTTCCCCTGATGGGGGAGAAAAATATCTGGATACGATTTACAACGACGATTGGGTCGCCGGCAGATTTGGGCTGGGTTCTCTTGAGCTGCAGGGTGATTTGCCCGAGCCAGAAAATACTGAAAGTTGAAAGGAAACGGAAATGACGGTTGATGCCATGCGCGTTGGAGAGTTTCACGTTGTGCCGGGAAAGGTCGTGAGTCGAATTATTGAGGCCAATCAGCACAATTTGATCGAGCTGGTCCGCAATGCATACATCGAGCATGAAAAGGGAAACACGATCAATCCCGATAGTTATTTCCTGCGGTTTCCCGATCAACCCAGTAATCGGATCATTGCATTGCCAGCCTGCATTCAGGACGATCAGCCAATGTCCGGAATCAAGTGGATCGGAAGCTATCCCGCGAATATCCAAAACGGGATACCCAGGGCCTCCGCTATAGTGATTCTGAACGATGTTAAAACAGGATACCCGATTGCAATGATGGAGGCGGCCGTCATCAGTTCGAACAGAACCGCAGCCTCTGCCGTTCTTACCGCGCAATACTGCGCACCCAAAGGAAAACGCGCAGCCCACGTATCATTCGTCGGGGCTGGCATTATTGCGCGGACTATCCTGTCAACGATGATCGGCGACAACTGGTCCATTGATCGCATCTCAATCTTTGATTTGAATCGGACCTCCTCGAATGCATTTGCAGAGTTCGCCAATGAGAAAGTGTCTGGAACGGCCATGGTGGTCGACTCCTTGGAAGAGGCATTGACCGCCGATATCGTGTGCTTTGCCACCAGCGTGGGGACGCCGTATGTCTCAGACAGCAAAAGCTTCCGCCCCGGGCAAGTGGTGCTGAATGTTTCGCTTCGCGACATTGCACCCGAACTTATCCTTCAGGCTGACAACATATTTGACGATGTGGAACATTGCATGAAGGCCAACACATCTCCGCACTTAGCTGAACAAATGACCGGTGGGCGCACATTCGTCACGGGAACCATCGCGGATCTGGTGACAGGCAAACTGGTCCTGTCCCATACACGGCCTGTTATCGTCTCACCTTTTGGACTGGGTGTACTCGACATCGCACTGGCTCGCTATGTATTGACCACAGCCTTGGATCAGGGCGACACAGTCGAAATTCCCAATTTTTTCGGTGAGTTGCACAGGTGGCCCACCAAGGCCGGATGAGATCTGCGTCCAATTGGGTCATGCGAGGTTGATCATAACCTCAAGCGCGTAACAAACGATTCAAAGAAGGCGGTTTCAGCAGCCCTTTCTAGGGCTCTATACGACCTCGGGGTCTGATGATGGAGGCGGCACAATCTTATATGGGAGGCACATGCGCCAAGGCGCGGCTATCAAAATCCAACAATGTCCCGGTTTTGTGCCGGTGTATGGCCCCTCGTTTGCTCTGGGGTTGACACGAAAGCGGACTCGCAGCAGCGACCGTGATGCAACGGCGCTACGTTTTGATCGCCACATCAATAGCGTTCGAAACACTGCGCCACATATCTGCCGAAAGCTGGCTGTTATCCGCACCCACGAGCAGACTGCAGATGGGGCCCTTGAAGTCCTTGGATACATCGACGCGGTCGCCGTTTTGCACACACCACGAGAACTCCAGCACGTTGTCATTGTGTTCGGTGTCAAAATGCACCAGTCGGTCCGCGATCACACCACCAAAAGCGGGATACTTCCACCCATGGCTCAGCGCTTTCGAGTGTGAGCAAGGCAGCGTGGCAGGGATGTCCTGTTGCCAAACCGATAGATAGGTGTCGAAGATGTTGGTCCCGCAAGCCTCGGAGATCATGCGCGACAACATACCCCCGCCTACCCGAGGGTTGAGTTCGATCATCACCGGCCTGTTTGCGCGAGCGTCGATCACGAATTCCATATGGGCCATCGTCGCCGCGTGGAGCTTTGTCGACAGGCGCGCAAGCGCAATCCTAACTGCTCCAACCACCTCGTCCGACAGATGGACAGGAAAAGTATACATGGTCTCGACAAAGAAGGGCGGCGGGCCAAGATCGCGATTGGTGAAACCGATGATGTGCGGTCGTGCATTCGGTTGGAGAACCGCCTCGACCGAATAGAGCGGGCCTTGAATATACTCTTCAAGCAAGACATGCGCGCAACTCGTAATCTCTTCGAGCTCTACAACCCACGCCGACAGATCGTCCGGCGTACGGCAGAGTTTGACGCCGATACTGCCCGTCCCCACAACAGGCTTACAGACAAGTGGATAGCTGGCCGACGACGGCGGCACAAACCCTGACACCGCGACCGCTTCGAAATAGGGACAAGGCAGGCCCAGCGCTTTCTGAACGGCGCGAAACCGATCCTTCTGCATGCAAAGGTCTAGGTCTTTCACGGCAGGCGCAGGAAGGCCAAGCTGCTTTGAGACAGCAGCGGCCTTCCGCAAATACGCATCGGAGTTCGACGTCACAAGCGTCGGCATCCCAAACGGCCAATCTCCCGTTTCTACGGCCAGGTCGAAAGCTGCATGACTGATGGTCTTCATTTTGGCGATCTGATCGCGATTGATGTCTTTGGCATAGCGCTGGGGATCGTTTGTCACCAGAACCGAGGTCCCTGAGCGGCTACGTCGGAAATAGATGTCGAGGCCGGACCCGGTCGTAGTGGTCTCCAAAACATAGATCATTCGGCTTTCCTCAGTTTCAGCGCGGCAAAAGACGTAAGGCCCAAAAGCAGGAATAGTGCGATCACAAAGGCCGCCTCATTCGAGACCTGCGTGGCAATCCAAGACAGGATGATGCTGCCTACCGCCAGAAGCCCGTTCGTCAGAATGGTGCCCAGCGCGAGCAAACGGCCCTGCCGAGCCTCTTCGGCGGTCAACAGAATGTGCGTATTCACGGAGGAGAAGAAGAGCCCCATCCCAGCACCGCCGAGGGAGACGCCAATCAAGATCCAGATGTCCGGGGCAACCAATGCAAGAAGGTAGAAGGAGCCATAGCTTAGCGTGCCGACCAGAAAGCACACGGAGATGCCGTGCAACCGGTAGAGCCGAGGCTGAAGGAGGGAGCCGAATATCGCACCGACTCCAAATATCGCGTAGGCTGAACCGAAAAGCTGCAAGCCGATCCCAGTTTGATCGGCGAAGATGAAGGGCAGCGTTGTCCAGAGAAGATTCGAACAAAAGAAGAACGACGCCACGGCGATCATGAACCACCCGTAGCCTGTCGCTAGGTCTTGCAAGCGGAACTCGGTGTTTTGTTTTGTTTTGAGCGCTGGCAGGCCCTTCACCCGCGCCTCGTTCGACCGAAGCACCATGAAGAAGAACAAAAGTGGCAGACTGAGGATCGGCAAGAGGATGAAGATTGACTCTGCGGTCATCGCCACCGCCAATGCGGCAACGGCCATCGGCCCCGCGATGCGGGAGACGTTGAACCCTGCCGATAGCAAGGAATTGGTGCGTGCGATGTTCTGTCGAGGAGAGATGAAGCGCACGAAGACGGCGGAGGGTGAATTGCGGATCGCACCAACCGTACCTAGAAGGAAGGTCAGCAAGACGATCCAGAGAATGGACAAACTTTGGAGGTTGATGGCCAAGGCCATCGTAGACAGTATCGCTATGTGCGCCAGCGTGAAGATGATCAGCCAGCGGAATAGCTTTTTCGTGCTGTCAGCGATAACTCCGCCAAGCAGTGTGAAGATAAGCGATGGCAAGAAATACGCGGACTCAGCCAGTGAGATGTCGAACTGCGCGCCGCCATTCTCGAAGATATAATAATTGAGGTTTGACCGGTACATCCAGAACGCCGTCAAAGACAGCGTGTTAACCAGAATGTACGTGTTTACCCAAAGACTCGTTGGCGGCAGGTATTGCTCAGCGGCGGAGCTATCCATGCCCTATCTCCCTCAAAACAGCGCTCCAGATAGCAGCGCAAAGCAGGTCACCACCAAGCTCTGCACGCAAGTGCGGACCGCCCGGATCGACCAGATTGAACTCAAGCACGCGACCATTGATAACGTCTAAGCCGCAGAAGTTGATGCCCATATCGGCCAACCGCTCGGCAATGGGCGTGTAACGGACAATTTCTGCCTCTGACATGTCATAGGGCAGAATCTGACCGCCCTGAGAGAGATTGGCGCGATGGTCGGTTTCCGGCTTGGCCTTCTTGTAGGCTCCGACGCAGGTTCGCCCGGCGAGGATCACGCGAAATTCCGTCTCATGCGGCAGGAAACGCTGCGCCACAGCGTAAGACTTCGACAGGCCGACAACAGCCGCGTTGTGGATATGATCGCCCGAGCCGCCGCCGCACATGGATTGCACGATGACGTATGCATTTGTATCGCCAGGTGCAATCATGAAGACGCTGTTGCCACATCCGTCGGAGGGTGGTTTCAGGATCGTCCTACCCCACGTGTCCATCGCGCCGACATGGTCGTCCACGTAGTGAGAGATCACCGTCTCCGGCAATTGGTTGTCGTGCAAAATACCAGGCAAGAACGCTTTGCTGTTGGCCAGATACATCGGCGCAATAGCGTTTACGAAGCGGACGCGTTGGTTTAGCGCAAAGAGGATCGACCAAGCATCGAGCCCGAAACAGGGCGCAGGTTGGTTGAACAGCCACAGAAGATCGAACGTGTCGAGCGTAGTCGTCTCGGCTCGCCCCACCGCGTCGTAGAGCGTCAGCGTCTCTTCTATTCGGGCCCCGTCCGCCACAAACACTCCGCTCACGTAGCGCAACGTGTTAACGTCTGCAATGAATACAGAAATCCCCAAAGAGCGTAGGTAGTTCGAAAAGACGATCTTGTTGTCGTCCAGTCGCGCAAGGTTGTTTGCAAGAATGCAAACCGTGCACGGGATCGTCACGTCAGGCATATTCAGCTTCCAACTTGTAACACCAATCGGCGTCGCACTGCGGCGATTTGTAGGTAATCCGCGGGGTCGTAACTGCCGCTTCGGCAACGGCCCCGGCATCGTGTAAATCGGAGATATAGCGGTCGCCGCTGTCTGGCAGTACCACCAAAATGCACGCTTTTGGATTGCGGGCGCCTACTTGTTCGTAGGTGGCATAGGCCGCACCGGAGGTCATACCTTGGAAGAGTAGGTGATTGCGGTATAGCCGCGCAACTCCGGCCTTGGCGACTTCGAACGGCACCCAATGCACTTCGTTGTAGAGATCGGGCCGCAAAATCTTTGGACGCACACTGTTGCCCAATCCACGGAGTCGTCGCTCGCGGTCCGAGTCGCCAAAAAGAACAGAGCCGGGCGTGTCCACTCCAATCAGTGCCGGGTCGAGCCCAAGCGAGCGGAACCCCTCCAAGAGGCCCCGCGACGAACCGGAGGAGCCGACTGTGCCGATGATGATATCGGGTCGGACCTTCTCTTCGTCGACGATCAGGCGCGCGACCTCGCCATAGGAACGTGGATTGTCCTCGTTGTCGTATTGCTTGGGGAAGAACACATCGGAATGGTTGCGTGCGACTTCTTGCATCAGACAAAGCCGCGGTCGCTGATAGTTGCCGCTGGCATCGGGTACCTCGACCACATGGACAATCGTGCCCAGCATCTCGCACATCACCCGCGCTTTGCCGTTGATCGATGGGTCGGAGATTAAATGCAACTCCAGCCGATGTTCATGGCAGACTTCTGCAAGCCCGACCCCAAAAGAGCCCGACGTCGTGTCGACTACCACGGTACCTCGGCAAATATCGCCGCGGAGCATGGCCCTTTCGATAATGTAGCGCGCCGGAATACGTTTCATGACGTCGAACGCCAGAAAGGCCGAGGGTTCGGATTTGACAACACGCATATCGCGCAGGGCAGGCGATCTAGAGTCTGGCGTCGAATTCAAGTGTTTCATAGCCTTGATCCATCAGTTTCTTGGTGGCTTGGGCGCGGTCTTGACCGTCGCCAAACATGAAGGCAATGGCGCTGCCGGAATGGCTAACGCAGTACCCGGCGCTGTTTGCCGCTTGGGCTAAGCGCCACAACGAGCTCAGATCGGCGAGCGGCACGAAGTCGGAATTCATCTCAGCCGACAAGCAGCACCCGCGGGCGATCAAATCCAGGTCGCCGCGCATGAGCCCGTCGCGCAGGTGGCGAAGGCAGCATCTGTAGGTCAGAAGGTGCTCGACCGTGTAGGCCCGATGCGATAGCGCTTTGGTATCCACCACATGCCGCGCCTTAGAGAACGTGCCCAGCATGTGGATGATCCGTCCAGTAGTCGGCAGAGGTTCCAGAACGTAGCGGTCTTGTTGCGCGAAAAGGGTTGGGCGCTTTATGTAAATCGGGTCGGACGCGACCTCACCCGCCGTCGCGAACTTAAACATCGCCTGCGCGCTGGGGAAGACGTTGTAGACAGCGTTGAAGAGCTTTGCCGCGCAATAAAGATCTGCCGTTGAGGTGCCTAGACCCTTTCCCGCCGGCAGTGATGTCAGTTTCTTCACACTGAAGCGATGCCGTACACCGAACCGATTGTGAAGCCGCGCCCACAGATTGCGCGTCAACGAACCGGGGATCTGCAGTTCGACATCGGTCAACTCAAAAGACGTCACCATCTTCGGGCACGGGAGAGAGACTAACGTATAGGTAATGTCGCCATTCTGCAGTACCGGCCCCTGCACCAGCTCTCCGAAGTGCGAAAAGACAGAGACAGAGGTTCCGATCGGGCGACCGAGAATGTTCATACTCATTTGGCACCCGAAATACGAGAGGGGACAGCTACGCCACGATCCGGTATGAGCTGTTTGGCCAGAGCACGGGAAACTCGGTGGAATTGTAGGTCTTGAATTCCCGAGAGGTTGAGCCGACCATCCGGTGCGAGGTAGATCGCATGGTCTTTCTGAAGCGCTGCGATTTGCTCCGTACTGAGCGGCAGCAGAGTAAAGAGCCCGCGCCCCGCCGAAAGCTCCGCCGCATGTTCGGGTAGAGTGGCCGCCATCCGGGTGCGCAGTGATGACAGGCGACCGCGCATTTCCGTCAGTTCCGCCGTCCAATCGGTGCGAAGTGTCGCATCGGCTAGGATTGCTGCAACGACGGCTGCACCATGATCTGGGGGCATCGCGTGGAGTCTTGTGAGAAAATCACCGATCAAACCGCGGACAGAAGCGCGCGTGCCCATATGTTCGGACGCGAAGATCAGCGCTCCAGTCCGCTCTCGGTAAAGGCCGAAATTCTTGGACTGTGTCACGGTCAGCACAACGTCCGAGATCTCGGCGCAGATCTTCCGCACGCCGATCATGTCTGTCTCGGGGTCCTTGGCGAGGCCTTGGTAGGCGATGTCGATCAACGGCATGGCGTTGGTCGCCTTGAGGCAGGTTGCGATCTCGGCCCATTCCGACGCCGACGGGTCGCGGCCGGTCGGATTGTGACCTGATGCTTGCAGCACGACAACGTCGCCTTCGCGCGCCTCTCGTAGATCTGTCACTACACCGGCGATATCGAGCTGCCCCTCCGGGTCCGGCAGATAGCGGTAATACCGGATGCGTAGCCCAGAGCGCTGCAACAGACGTTCATAGTTTGGCCAACCCGGCCGCGACAGCCATATCGTGCTTTGTGGCAGGGTCTCTGCCACGAGCATGGAGGTGAGGCTCAGAGCCGAGGACCCGCCCGGGGTTTGGAAAGACACCGTCTCGCGCTTATCTGACATCGGGCCAAGCACCGAAGAAGTCAGCGCGTCGAGGTAGTCCCGATTGCCGAACAGCCCAAGATAGGATTTGGAACTCTGCTCTGCTAACAATCGCTGTTCTGCCGCTTTGACACTTTGAAACACTGGAGTAGCGCCAGTGCCGGTGCAATATACACCTAAGCCAAGATCGCACTTGTCCGGCCTCGGATCAGACTTCACCTTCTCTATCAGCGCTAAAAGCGGGTCGGGGCGGGACAGGTTTCGGGTGGGTAATGCCATGACGATCTACCATACAACTTTGGCGTTCTGTGCCGCGCGGTGATGGGCGATGACGCCGCCGCCGGCCAGAATGTCCAAGGCGTGGCCCTTCGGCGTGGTACCCAAGAAGATGTTGCCGGAGCGAAGATTAGTGACGCGCCCCTTTGATAAATCGACATCCAGCTCGTCACGGTCCGCGATATCGGCTAGGAAGGACGGGTCATCGACCAGCAGCGTTGGCACGCCCTCGTTGATCAGATTGCGGCGATGGATCGAGCCGAAACTGCTTGCGATGATCAGTTTCACGCCCGCGCCGACAAGCGCCCAAGCGGCGTTTTCGCGCGAAGAGCCGCAGCCCCAGCCGTGTCCAGCAACAACGATGTCCTGGCCTGCAGCGCAATTTTGGGCAAAGTCGGGCCTAAGATAGTGAAAGCTCTTGGCACCCAGCGCCGCGCGGTCGTTCAAGTTGCAGAACTCCCCTGGGATGATCGCGTCCGTGTCAACGTTGTCGCCGAAGAGCTGGACTTGGCTGCGGATGTCATACTGCAGCAAACCACTGACTCCCGATGGGCGCACCGCAGCCGCATTCTGTGGGCGGGGCGTGGTTGGCCGGACATAGATCGGCTGTACGCTGGGATGCTCTTCGATTGCAATGAGCCGCGCGTACCGGTCTTGGTCGAGACACTGCAGAACGGGGCGTGGGTCAGTCACGTGCAGATCCAATGCGCTGGCCGCCACCGTTGCGGCAGAACTCAGCCATGCAAGGGATCCCTTGCCCATCCGGTTCTTATAGTTGCGGTTTTGTGATGACAACCAAATCTCGCCATCTCCAGCCCGCTCCGAACCAATGCCAAGGCATAGATGGCAACCGGGGACCCCGATGCGGAAGCCCGCCTTTCGGTAGACGTCCAAGAGGCCGGTCTTCTCAAGCCGACGCCGCATCTCCATATCACCCGGCACGACGAGCCGTTTGGTGGACGGCGTAGGCACTTGGCCGTTATCGAGCAATGCCTCCAGGATTAAGCCACCGAGAATGATCTCTTCCTCGGTCGTAGTGCAAGCTCCGATGAAACACCCGTCGAGCTCTTGTCCGGCGACCTGATCTACGTCGAACACATTATCAGGCGAGAAAGGCTTGGCTACTTGTGGTGCCAGATCGGCGAGTGAGATATCGAAATAATCAGAGAAATGCGCGTCTTCATCGGCGCGGAAACAAGCAAGGCCGTTGATGTCGTGACCCCGGCTCTTCAGAAAGGCGAGCGTCGTGGCGTCCGGCTCGAAGAGTCCTGCAAAACCGCCGAGTTCTGCTGTCATATTGCAGATGGTGAAGCGGGTATCCATCGACAGGTGTGTCCCGCTGTCGATCTTGTATTCGACGATCCGCTCCATAGCGGCCTTATTGGCACCCATTTCGCGCAATGTGCGCAATACGATGTCTTTTCCGGTGTGCCCAAAGGCGCGCTCGCTGTTGTAATTGACGCGAACGATCTCAGGGATTTGTAGCCAGGTGCTCCCAACCAGCGAGGCGATGGCAACATCCGCCCCACCCAGGCCGAAGGCCAGCGCGCCCAACGCACCTTGAGAGGTCGTATGGGAATCCGCCCCAACGACAATTTGCCCGGGCCGCCCATATTGGCGGAAAAAGCGGGTGTGCATGATCGTCTGATTAACGTCGTAGAACGCACCGATCTGGTGCGTTTTGGCGAACGCACGCGCGTGATTTATCAACTCAACCGTCTTAGGGTTCTTCACGGCGGATATCGGATCCACTGTATGATCGATCGCCAGATAAAAGCGATCCGGGTCCCGTAGCGGCGGACAACCAAGTGCCTTATATGTAGCCATCATCCCATTCAAAGACAGCTCAGACGACATGATCCAGTCGACGTCCACCCGGACGAAATGACCCGATTGCACCGTGTTTCCTCCCAACAGCTTTGAGGCGATGATCTTCTGTGTTAACGTTAGCGTTTCCATCTCGCGCCTTTTCAAACGACCAAATCCGATGCGGACTTGGACAGCTCTTTCCGAATGGACGACCAAATCGCCTCATTTTTCAGAACCAATTGGCTAGCCTTTGCGTCCGCCAACACCGCGGCGATGGAACGCTCGCGCAGTTCGTGCTGGAGATCGAGGCCGTGGCGGATCAGCCAATGCTCGACATTGGAACGCCCGGACATCGGTCCAACTTCAATGTCCTGTCCGCGACCAAGCCATGAGGCGGGTACAGATGAGTAAACGAGATCGGCCAGAGAACTGTCTTCGAGGTTCATCGCTTTCGTGATTGCTGCAGCGTGAACGCCAGTTGCGGTGCGGAACGCGTCCGGCCCAATCGCCGGGTAATTTGCGGGCAGCGGCGCCGCGCAAAATTCGGCCACCTTCTCGCAAAGATGTTGCAGATCGTTGATGTCGCCCGACCTAGACCAGCCCATCAGCTTAAGATTAATGATCAATTGATCGAGCGCGGTGTTGCCTGCCCGCTCTCCAAGCCCCAGTACCGTTGCATGAACCCGACCAGCGCCCGCATGCAGGGCAGCTAGACTGTTGGCAAGTGCCAGGCCCCGGTCGTTGTGGCCGTGCCAATCCAACCCGACCTCTGCTCCGCATTCGGCAATGATGTCTGTCATGAAACGCACAAGAGCGGCTGTTCCAGCCGGCTCCGCCGCACCGACTGTATCGGCTAAGCACACACGCTGTGCACCGGCGTCGATAGCCGCTGTGTATAGTGCCTTGATGTCGGACGGTTTCGACCGGGTCGTGTCCTCTGTCACGAACATCACGGGCACACCCTCTCGCACACAAACACGGATCGAGGTGACGGCTTTCTCAATCAACTCGTGCAGACTCCACCCCTCCACCAATTGGCGCAAGGGCGAGCTGCCAATGAACAGTGAGGCAGAGATCGTTGCCCCCGACTTCATGCACGTGTCGAGATGCGCTTTGATGTCGTCGGGATGTGTCCGGACTGCGGACACAAGTTCGAACGTGTACCCGGTAGATACGCAGTAAGCCGCGAGCCCGGCAATCTCGGCGCGAGCTTTGTTTCCGGCACCTGGCAAACCCAAAGTGACTCCGTCGATTCCCAGTCGCGCCACCAAATCGATGAGCTTTTTCTTCTGAGATAGCCCTGGCGTACGTGCAGTGGGCGATTGAAGACCGTCCCGAAGCGTGTCGTCCAAAATGCGCGCTGCACTTATATTTGGATCTCCAAAGTCGTTCCAGTTGTGCAACATTTTCATGAGTCTGCACCTCAATTGTCGCTAAGACTTCGGTCCTAGGATCAAAAAATGTTTGAACGCGCTATTACTCATTTTGAAGTGAACTATACAACGCAAAGTAATGTCCGTTTGGGATTATGCAACCTAATGTTGTTTTTTGGCGGATTTTTGCTCTTTTAACGCGATTTGAACTCAAAAAACTGCTGATAGATGCTCCGATACCCTTGCGGCTCCCTTAGGAGTAGGCAGCTGAGAGATTCGCCGTGATCGCTGCAATCATCTCCGTTGTGGACGCCGCACCACCCAGATCGCTGGTGCGGATTCCTTCCTGCACCACAGACGCAACAGTCCTGCGGAGCTGCAGAGCCAAATCGCGACGTTGGCACAAGTCTTCCAGCAACATCGCGATGCATAGGATTGTTCCAATCGGATTGACTGAATTCGTGCCTTCGAGATCGGACGCCGTGCCATGCACCGGTTCTAGGAACAGCGGCCCGTCTGTGCTGACGCAGAGCGATGGCAACATGCCCAGTGACCCGGCAAACACGGCCGCGCAATCCGACACTAGATCGCCGAAGAGGTTGTCGGCGAGAATGACGGCGAAGCGTGTGGGATCCCGGACAAGATCGTAGAGAAATGCGTCGGCATAGGCGTGCTGGACTTGCACTTCGGGAAATTCGGACGCGGCCAGCGCACTAACCCGCCTGCGCCAAAGGCGCCCCGTTTCCATCGCGTTGGCTTTGTCAATCGAGGTCAGCGGAACGGAGGTCGACCTCGCCATTTTCAACGCAAGCCGGGCGATCCGGTCGATCTCTTTTGCCGTATAGCGTTGTGTGTCCACTGCGACCGAACCCGCTGCCGTCAGTGTAGTCTCCTTTGGGCGACTTGTGTAGATACCGGCCGACAATTCGCGCACAATCACCATATCTGTCTCAGCTACTGCGTCAGGCCTAAACGCGCCCGGAGTTACGACGCCGGGCCAAGCTTGAACAGGGCGAACGCTTGCGTATAGATTCAGGCCAGAGCGAAGTTCGAGCAATGCGCCAGGTCGACCAGTGCGCTCGCGCTCTTTGTCCCACACCGGCCCTCCTTCGGCACCGAAGAGAACAGCGTCACTTCTTCGAGCTAACGCGATCGTTTCCGGTTCGACAAAAACACCGGTCCGTTGAAAGCAGGCCATGCCCACAGACCGTGTCTCGATATCGAAGGACAGGCCAGTACCTCGTGTAATGACGTCCAAAACCTCAAGAGCCGAGGCGCAGACCTCCGGGCCGACGCCATCGCCAGGAAGGACCAAAAGACTAAATCGGGTCTGGTTAGACGTTGCGATAGACATGACTACTTAGGTTGTGCCCGTACTACACTACACGCATAGATTGCACAGCTTTAGAGCCGAGTGCAACCGCTCGACGCTGCCGAGCAGCCCACAGCGGGTTTCCGCTGAGGGGCGGTAGAGCTTTGCCGAACAACAGTGTTCTCTCTTCCATGCCTCATGTACACGGCGTTGTCTCAACTGACATCAAGGCCAGCACCGGTTTGGACGTCGGCGATGAGGTCGAAACGCCGTTCATAGTGTGTGACCAGGATCACGTCGATGTGCCTGGCGCTTTGCGGGCAGCTTTGAACTCCGACGATACCACTTCGGCGCAATGGGGCAAGTTCAAAGCCGGAAAGAAACGGATGTTCACCAGCCACGTGTTTTCCGCATAGACCGCTCCAACGGAACAGCTTCGCGTGGATGAGGCAATGGCAGTGATCACAGATGGGATCACGCTGAGCGACCCGCAAAGACGGAAGAAATAGTCTCATCCCGTTAACAAAAGCTGCCATTGGCGCGGCCATACTGAACGACAGTAGAGTCCGCGTGATGCTCATTGACTGAAGAAATCTCGCTTCGTCCGACACGAAAGGCTGTTGTTTTTGCCGCATTGCCCACGTTAAGATGATGCGCAGGCGGCAGAATTTGTGCTGCGAGCGCGCGCAGCGAGATTTTCGAATTCACAGGTTGGGCTCCCAGTTGGCTTTCGCTGCGTTGATCTTTAACGACTGGTGAGGCAAGTGGCCTGCTGATCAATGTCCACCACCAGTTGACCGCGTTCACCAGCGGCGATGATCGCGACCAGAGCTCAACTCTTGGGCATATCCTACCCGTTGGACGAAGGTGTTCATTTCAATAACTGTCGCCAATTATTTGCCAATAATCTACTATATGCGTGGGGCTTAACTCCCATACTGATCACGCGGACCTGTTAGGGGCAAAGAAGGAAGTCTTTGCCTATCGAAGGTCACGATGACAACTCAGAGATCATTCCCAAACCAAAGGGCAGTCAAGGCCAGTAGGCATAAAGCGCTGCTCGCCTTGGCCCTCAGCGCCACACTTATTGAAAGCGCGTCTGCCTTTGCCCACCCGATGTCCCCGCCGTCACAGAGCGAGGCTGCGAGTGCGCTGCAGCAGTTTACGTCCCGGGGCGACGTTGTCCGCGCGGTCGAGCGCATTGTGGCGATCAGTGGGCTGGAGCAGAACTTTACAATCCGCACCCGTGCCGATGTTGACTACGCGGCGGCGGCCATAAGTGGGCGCGAGCGTGTGATCTATTACAATGTCGATTTTTTCAAACGGCTAAGGCCAGATGCAAGATAGCCAAAGCTTCGGGGCAAACGACCTTTTGCGCGTCGCTGAGCTTGCCCGCAGCGCGCATCACCGCACCAATGAGCTACGGCGCGATCTGGGCCGTGACATGCGGCATGATCAAACACCAGACCGCGATACGCGCTCCGAAACGCAGCGTGCCTTCGATGAGCGCCGTCAGGGTCGCACTACTCTTGATCCTGATCTCAGCCGCTAGGCCATTAGTGCGATCAATAAGTCTGGGCGCGGCGTGCTTTTTGGGGAGCCGCCGCGCATGCTGCGTTTTAACCTTATACGAAAGGACTGGCCCACAATGACAAAACATCCCGCATCAGAGGCGCCTGGCGGCTCTGAAACCATGACACCATCACGTCGTGCGCCGCCAACCATGGAGATTGATGTGATGCAATTCGCCAGTCACCTGGACGAAAGTGATTTGAGCCTCGAACAAAAGCGGGCCTATCTCACACTCATGTGAGAATTCGCGATGAGCTTTGCGGCGATGGGATGGGGATGCAGTTCGGTCGATATGGCCTGTGGACACCTTTTGAAGGCAGCGCAAAATCCCACCAAGGCCGCACCGGATTTGGTACACTCATTTAATACCAAACCAGCATCAATGGGGGACATGTCATGAGTCAGAATGCCATTTTGTATTGGCGGCAATAATCCACCGTTGGAGTTTGAGTTACCAGCTGCGGTGCAGAGTAGCCATACAATCATTTGGGCGGCGGTGGATGAGATTGCGCAGCAAGCCGAAGCAGAGGTACCCGACAAGTCGCTTGTGCTGGCAGCATTGGAGAAGCTGGATGCTGCTTTACGAACCTGTATCACTTGGGCCGGACAAAAGGCTGACTTAGCGATCGATACAACGATCAAGTGGGGCGTACCAGCCGCCGGAGGTTACTTCGTCCTGAATCCGAGTAAATTTCAGGCTTTGATTGAGGCGGCAAAGAATTGGATAGCAATCTTGCCTTGATTTGAGTGAAAATTACGTGGCTGGGAGACAAAATGCCGAGTGATTCTGCATTGCTTAAGTCAGGCAAGCTGCTGTTCAGTTTCCAAATTCTTCTGCATCCTCAGACAGTGCGCTTGGTGACACATCCTGACCGCTTGCCCGATCAGATTTGATCTGTGGCGCTTTCTTGACCCATGCGGCCAGTTGAGCCCCTGTTTCGCCGTAGAACTTTGGGACGATCCGCTCGAGTTCAGAGACAAAGTTGGTCTGTTGAGTGAACTTCCCTCCGAGCCGTTCTGACAAGAAGATATGAAAGCCATGCGGAGCCAGATGCTCTTTGCCGTCGGTCGCCAGATCTGGATCGATCCTCAAATCCGCAACCGGATACTGGGTTGGTTCGCTCGCCCCGGGCCAGAGTAGACGGATGAATAGCCCGTCAACGTTTTCTCCTTTCAACTGGCGCAGAAGCCAGTTGACTCGAGCTTTCGTCGACTTCTTGTCTTCAGGCGCTTTGAGCGTCATTCCGACGTCCAGTGAGCGTCGTGCTAGGTCTGCTGATACTCTGATGGGCGCAGCGGCGTCCGGAACCAACAAGGTGCACGTTATACACTGGCTCTCCCGTAGCTGCGCCAGCTCATCCTTCTGGCGTTGCGCTGGGTCGCCAACGTGCTTGCGCGGCAATTTCTCCGTCACGACGTTGCCCGTCATGCGGCTCAGGATCATCGACAGATCACGTGTTTCTTGGTGCCAAGCTTCAAGAACAATCTGCGCAGGCAATGACTTGGCTGGGATTGCACCTCCGGAAGAGACGAGCTTATTGAGCTCGGTCCATTCTTTAGGCATTCGGTCAAAGCCTTTTACGCCTGCACTCTCGTGTGTCAGAAAACGACGCAATTCATTGAGTAAAACAAGCTGGTCGACGTCGGCGACCTGCTCGCCCGAGATCAGTAAGTCCGCTGTGGTGAGGATATGCATCCAAGACCAATGATAGACAGGCACCCTTGAGCGGCTTTTGCGGACATGCTCGACCGGGTGGCTGTCAGGGGACGTCGCAAATTGGTTTGAAAGGGTGATCACGCAATCGATGCCGTTCTCCTTGGCCAACACCCGATAGCGCTCGATTTGGTCGGCATCGAGCTCGCTGTTGCCAACTTTGGCCTCGACCAGTGCCCGCCATTCGCGGCTCCCGATCCGCACAACAATCAATCCGTCGGGGCGATCTTTGATCCCTGCACTCTGTTTGTGAAATACCACTTCGGTGTACGTGTCGACGGTTGCGCGAGCGCCGACACGCTGGCCTACAGTTGACAAGAGCCGAGCACCAAATTCATCAATCTTGCACAGACAAGCCAGAACGATCGAAGTGGTTCGTCCTTCCTTTGAGGTGGTAGACAGAACAGGGAACAGGCGAGCTGCCTCACCCTGCTTCAAGTAGTCAGGCAGCTGTTCGCTTCCCATTGAAAAATCCT